>Ga0116231_10005212_pt1 | contig 25726 bp, 15 predicted proteins | sample S1TSphgellanicum_2_FD_89695 | JGI IMG/M metagenome (GOLD analysis project Ga0116231, IMG submission 89695) | Host-associated microbial communities from peat moss isolated from Minnesota, USA - S1T2_Fd - Sphagnum magellanicum MG | ecosystem: Host-associated > Plants > Peat moss > Unclassified... | reverse complement strand
CTTGAAATTGAATGGCATTTGAAAAAAAACAAAACTTAACTCAAAATTGGAATTGAAACTTGAAAAAAACTCTAGCTGTGCCACATTTGCACAAAACAAAAAGAGGGGGACAATACCAATTTGAAGAACACAATAGAACTAAGAAAGGTGCTAAGGAACAAAGGAGCAAGAGTAACAAAACTAGGAAAGGACCAAGGATCAACTAAGAGATATTTTAGGAGGCACCAAACAATAGAAGTAGGAGAGGCATTGAAGAGCAACATAACCAAGAGAAATACCAAGGAATAGCAAAACTAAGAAAAGTTTTGAAAAAAAATAGAACTAAGAAAAGCACAACAAAATAAAAAAAGATAGTGTAAAACAACAAAACTAAAAGAAGCATCAACAAACAAGAGAACTAGGAGAAATGTCAATGAGTAATAGAACCAAGAGAGGTGGCAAAGAGAAATAGAATTTAAAAAGGAATCAATGAGCAACTTAACAAGAAGAAACACTAATGAGCAAAAACGTATGAACCAAAAGAGATGTCGATGAACAAAACGAACAACCCACAAACTAGGAAAGACACCAACGAGCAAGAACACAAGAACAAGGAAACTTGAAAAACACTAGCAAGGAAGAACACACAAACCAAAAGCGGCACCAATGAGCAAGAAAACAAGAACAAGGAAAGATGTCAACAAACAAAGGAACAAGATCAAAAGCCAACCCAAAAACACAATGCACAAAAACATCAAAACATGATCAATAAACTATTTTTTATTATAACCAATTTTGGAGGAAAAAGCTTATTTATAATTTGAAAAGCATGCATTATTTGATGACACCTTACAGACCATAAACTTAACTTGAAATTTTACCTAACACTTAAGTGATTATTGAACATACCAAAGTACTAAGCAAAATTTAAAACCTTGATTTTGTAATTTTTATTACCCTAATAGGGTATCCAATTTAAAATAAATAAATGAAGACAAGCTTTCAAATGGTTGGTTTTCAATCCAATGAAAATTAGTGAATGGGTTCAAATAAGATATGACCCTAAGTAATACTAAAAAATATCAAAACCCAACTTGAAACCTTGCTTGATTTTTGATCATTTTTTAATACACACCCAACACTGGTTTATTCCTAAAATAGGATTATTTCTATTAAAAACTTTGACAAACAAATGTAACAGTAAAAATTATAAGCCAACATATAAACATATCTATTCAGTTGAATGTATTAATGTAATCCGTGTATGTGTAGTGAAATGTATGGACTCACATATGTATATATGTATATGCATGCATTATTCAATATTCAAGAGCTCTGAGTAGGGGGGAGGGGCTCAGTGGTTGATTATCTTTTGATTATTATTGCATAATAATCAATTATTTCAATAAACAATTATATCAAATGCCCACTTGGTTGTATAATTGGATTGAGCATAGAATCATTGATGATTCAAAATTTACTCTTATGAAGACTTCCTCACTTTTGGACTTTACAAAAATGAGAGTAAGGTTTCGGTTATGGGATTGAACTTTTACCCTTCATCAGTCTTGATGTTAAGAGATGTAACTCCTTATTGGGGAAGTGTTTGAGGTATGAAATTTGGCAAAATAATCATAAGTACTGAAATGCAATTGAGGCAACCTTTTCCTTAAGGCAAAAAAATTGTCAAAAAGGAGAAATTAAAAATTAAAAATTCTGAAACAATGCTGTTTTCACTGGTTCCAATTGCCCAAAGTCAAGGGAAACAAAGGAATTTTTTACCAAAGTGCTCTATTTAGTTTTAGTAAGTAGTTAAAAATATAGAAGGATGATTAAATATTTGTTCTTCAAATTTGGTTAATAGCCAGATTTGGCTAAATCTTCCTTGGGATTATGACCACTTTTCTACAGCCGAATCTTATGAACAATCATCAATTAGGCTCCATCAAAAATTTCCTAAAAACAAAACATTTCTCACTGGGAAAAGCATTTGAGTTGTGATAATTTATAGAATACTCATGAGTTAAGTAACAAAATGAAATGAAATTGGGGTGTTTGAAACTTCACCCTTGACGATCACATAATCAAAAACATTATTGGATTATAAATATTAACAAAATGAGATTTGGTGTTCAAAGATTGACAATCAATCACATAACAAAAAAACGGAAAGACATAATCTAATGCTTTTTAATGTAATTCGAGGGCATGTTAACCAGCATGCTTTTTCCTCCATTTTGTGAAGGGTGTTTCAAAAAAAGGAATGTTCATGTACACAAGGTATCATGGAAAAAAAAAATGGAGCAAGTTTTTACACTCCTTAAAGCTACACAGAAAGTTGATTTTCAAATCATCCATGATGGACCGTTGGAATTTAGTTTTCAGAACCAGAACCAGAGGTTCTTCATAAGAGAAACAAGTGCAAATTAACACAACATTCTCTTGTATTTTAACTATTGTTCACGAGTTATGTTATTCTAAATCATTGTTGACAAAGTCGGTTGTTAGGTGAGAAGCTTAACAACAAGCACCCAAATAGTAAAATGGTTTTATCTGAAACTCCCATTGTTGAAGATAGGTCTACTAGCTCTACAGAAACAAAAGTTAGGAAAAAAAAAAAAAACCAAACCCCACAACCCAACACTTTTGAACCCCTGATTGTTTTCTGGGCTTGGCAACAGGAACCCTAAGACTCAAGAGATTTGACAAGTTTGTGTCGTGGGGATGATGATGATGATCACGGAGGAGGAGCAAAGAATAATGAGACGCTAATATGGTAACGACTAACGACCAAGCACTGACACAGATTTCTTGACGCTTTTGCAGTCACCATGACACGCGTTTGCTCTTCCGTGGCCCACCTTACCCGAACCCATACCAGCCGTCCAGCAGCCGTCCCGCAAACACTGACTGCCACACTAGAGTTGTGGCACTCCCTTTTGCATCTTGGATGTGCCGATCTCCAATCAGAATTACGCTTAGTAAGTAGAAGGCGATGAAGGCCAAGCCAATAGATCACTCTCCAATCCAAAAGAGCCTGCGCCAACCCTCCTACATGACGAGGCAAAGAGTCCACTGAAAAAGCATGTCCTTTTACAGCATGGCATCAGCAACCTCAATTCATCAGCATGCATTCATAGTGCAGAGCCCACAGTAGTAAGTCTTACCCATCTAGCTATGAAGGAAGGTTGTTTGTTTGTTTTGTTCGTCAGGTTGAGATCTCCCAAGCCAGTACCCATTGGAAAGCCCTAGATGAGGATGGATAGGGGTGCATTGAGTTGGTTTCATACTAGTCTTTTGACCCATGGTGGAGAAGTTATATTGAATATTGAACAAAAATTTTCACTGAAATTTCATTTAAATCAAAATGAAAACTTAAAGGGGAATTTGGGCATGCTCTTGGTATTGTTGGAAAGCTCTCAGTGAGTAGGACATAATGTAGGTAATTTGAAAAATCTTAGACCTAAGGTGCAAGAGATGGTAGCTTTTGAGCATTTCTGGTCATTGAAAATTTGATTAAATTACCAAAAAAGGTTTGAGAAGAGAAAAATTAGTTGGGTAACGAGTTTACACCTGGGCCAATGGCACAAGCTACACTCGTACAATTGAAAGTTTGGCGCAGGAAAAAAGATGGTCTTGATTCCTTCCTGTGTGCTTAGAAATACACTCTCTTGCTCCAGAAGTTCTTCCCAGTTTGTTTTAGGTGGGGATTTTTGCATCTGGAGACCCAAAAAAAAGAGGTGACAATGATACGAAGGACTTTTTTTGAGGAAACAAATGGGCCCAAGTCCCCACATTATGAGGAAAAAAATTCTATAGTAGCCATATTTAGACAATAGGTTCCAACATGTGCTCAAAATATAGGAGGAATAGTAAATTTTAAAACTCCAACCTTGTGGTCAAAATATAGGAGGAATCTTTATTTTTTTTTACTGTTCTCTCTGACCTGTAGTCAAATTTGGCTTAGTCCTCTTCTGAATGGTCTCCAACCCACTTACCTCACAAATTTGACAAAGAAAACACACTACTTCTTCCTGCCACTGCATGCAAATCTTCACCTCCTCACTTTGATGATAAGTGCAGGCAGGAGCTCGAACTGGATCATCTGCCTGGCTGACTGACTGACAAGATTCTTACTGCGGCAACAATTCAGTAGACAAAGGAATAAAAAAGGGTGGGACCAGAAAGCAAGCAAGCCACCAATTTGAAAAAAAATTGCATTGCTTCTTCCAGCCACTGCAAATAAATCTTCACCTCCGCACTTTGATGATAAGTGCAGGCAGGAGCTCGAACTGGATCATCTGGCCGGCTGACTGGCTGACTAACTAACTAACTAACGAGATTCTTACTGCAACAATTCAATAGAGAGATCGATCATCGTTGAGTAGAGAGATTGATCATCGCCGGTAAGAGGGAGATAAGAAAGGAAGAAAAAAAGGGTGGGGCCAGAAACCAAGCAAGCAAGCATTCCACCAAAAGATCTAAACTTGTGGACGGCAGGAGGCAGATCCAAATCCCGAATGAGTGGACCCTGATGTCCGGCTGTTCCCAACCAGAAGTTTGTTGCCGGGAGTGCACCTTAGCGGTGACCGGATTGGATACCAAGTCGGGGAACAAGAGACTCCAAGCTGCCAACCAGACTGGGGTCTCCAAAAAGGTCACTCATTTTTGGGAAGTTGTTCCCCAATGAATCCCGGTCGCCAAACCAGAGACAAGGTACACAAAACCCAACTAACCAGCCAACCAACCTGTCCCTTTGTACCTACTACAGGCCAGAAGGTACCTATCTCCTACATACTCTAGGCTAGGAAGAACTTCCTTTTCACTTAGAGCATCTCCAATGGTGCTCACTATGTGATCCTTCACAGTAAAATTGGATGAAGAAAATCTAACGTATGCCGGTTTGGCTCAGGAAAATGGTTTTGGCCTCGCATAATTGTGAATGTTGCCGTGGCTGGTAAATGGTGAAGCAGCGCTGTGCACCTTCAAAAAATAGTGTAATAAATATGATCTAATTGTTGCTCAGTGTGTCTGATTGGCCCAATCGTACTGATTGGTCCAGGTGCTTTGCTATTAGTAGTCCCCCCACCTATTTCCTGTCCCAATTTCAGTTTTATGCGTGGGGTTGCAAAAAAGAGTTTATAACTAAACTTGGATGTGAAATATATTTTCGCAGGGTCACATACTGAACGGTGGTCACATACTCCACCACCACTCAATATGTGACCCTGAAATAATGTTTCTCACATTCAAGTTTTAGATACTAATGTTTTTCAACCCCACCCATAAAACTGAAAGTGGGACTGCACTCGTTGGAGTGCAAGTAGGTGGGAGAGTACGCAGAGCAACCCACTGGGAGCAATCAAACTATCTAGCCAATCAGAAACAGGGAGCAATGAATAAATACGATTTGACTGTATTCATTAGACTCGTCTAGGGCTCCTCCAAGGCGCTGGAAAGCTGTACATACATGTTCAGGGTCCCAGCAGTCTTCCAGAGAATTGACTCTACTCCTCTAAGATGTCAAGGGCAGGGTCACATACTAAGCGTTGGTGGACATGCTCTTACATTGCAGAACGAACAGGCGAGCCAGCACCGAGCAGTCATTTTGTATCTACCTACTAGGAGCCAGAAGGTAACTAGAACCAGTAGGAATTTTTGTTTGTAGCCAAAGTGGCTATCATCCATAGGAAGATTTAGCCAAATATGAAGTACAGATATTTAAGCATCCTTGTATGTTTTTGGCTAAATAATGAAATCCAAATATATAAAATAAAATAAATTTTTTTTTCCATCACTTTTGGCGATTGAAAACCACCAAAATCAATTCTCTTTTTTTTGAAATTTTAATTTTAATTTCTTTTCTTGACGAGATTTCGCCAATAAAAACAGGCCTGGAACCTACTACCTACATATCTCTCACATATTGTAGGCTAGGGAGGAACCTACTTTTTACTGTACAGTTTAGAGATCTTCAATACATATCTTTTCGACCCAGTGGCCATATCTCACAGAGGCTACCACGCCATAGCCAATGCTGAGCCGGACAGTTCCCCACCGCTCGTTCTCGCGGTTGGGTATCACGCCTGGAAGAGTGGGTTTGGGTTAACTTACTTACGTTTATGAAAAGATGAGACTCTTCCTTTGGGATTTTTACGTACCTTCCAAGCACGCATAAAAGATTGCTCGTCATTTCTTTTCCTGCATTTACTGTAGGTCGCTCTTGCACATCACCACTCTAGTGAGTAGGTACCTACATACCTACAACACTAAGTCATTACTGTCCACTCCTTGGGTGTTACCCTACACTTTAGTTTGATTCTATGTTGGGTGGGTTCAGAGTTATGGGCTAAAAAATTCGATTCCAGTTTTCAAGTACTTGGACTGCAAGTTCTGCAGAATTGGGCTTGGAACTGGCCTCTTGGTGGAACCAGAACAGTAGAATTGGACTTGGAATTAACCTCTTGTCGGAACCAGAACATTAGAATCAGCCCTAAACTGGAACTTAGTTGCTTGCACACCTTGTTAATGAAAATCTGGGTTCCTAAGCAAGTAAAATACATTTTTTTGGGCTATTTCTAAGCAACCATTATTACTTTTTTGAAAGAATTGGAACTAGGTTGTACTTCTCAACTATATGATGATTTTAGATTTATCATACAACATTGAAACTCCATGCAATCTTCTAGCTAGATGTGGGTCAATTTGTGGAATCGGATGCGATTTTCAAAAGCATATCCAATTTGAATTATTTGGTAAAAGAATCCAGAACCAGAGGATAAATAGCAATTTGCAGAACTAGTCTCAAACCCAGAGCAGAGTTTACATCCAACAACAAAGGGGGGTGTCACACTATGGCCCTGCCATTTACATTAAAAAGTGTCTTTAAGGAAAAAGAAGAATCATGGAAACTCAAATATTTCACCATGCAAAAATACAATCTTCAAAAAATCCTCTAAAAGAAACCAAAATCCTTCAAGATATTATTATAACTCTATGACTAATCTCAAGTTTCAACACAAGCCAAAATATCATATTTTCAAAAATCCTCATATAAAAATAGACGTACTACCTAGGAGCCAAAATCCCTTAAGCTACGATACTCTATAATGAATCTAAACACAATATCATTGCCTTGGTAGGCAATGCCAATAAAAAATACTTCTAACTAGAACCCAAGGGTTTCATCATATATATATATATAAAGACCAGAGGTTCTCCTCAATAGTGGCAGACAACACTGGTTTAAAATATATATATAAAAGAGCTGGGAATGAGGAGAAAGAACAACTTTTTACCCGAAAATGTTTGGAAACAAAAACTCTCATTGTACATGGCTATGCCTATGTGCTTGGACCCCAAGTGGGAAAACAAACATGTCCAACTTACTTTTCATGTTGTCGGGCTTTTGGAATTTCATGTGTTGGGGAATTCAAAATCGAGCTCAATGGATTGAGATGTCCCCACATATCTTGTGGAGAATGATTCATCTTAACAAGACAAATTTCTTTGTTATCATTGATTTGGTATACTAAAAATACTGTAGCAGCTTTGAAACATGGTTTTTACGTGCCTATTTTGACTTCACCATATGGATAATGCCTTTTGCTTTAGTATGTGCAAAAAGGGTCTTGATTAACATGATTAGAAGTTGTATACATGAGCATTTCAAATTTTAATTTAGGCCAAATCAACAAGTCAGCCATGCATGTCCCATGGCAAGTTGGTCACCACAACAAAACATAACTCTTAATTATCATTATTCTAGAAATTTGAAAGCCATTATAAAATTCTAATCACTTCTTTTCATACATGCAAAAATTGTTTTGATATAATAAAGTCTTTCATAAAAGAAAGAAACTGCAGCAATAAAGTTGACAGTGTGAGTATAACGCAAGATGAAACAAAATTAATTGTTTTAAGAAATACACTAACCTTGAACAGGATGTGAAATTACTTTTCCCCCATTGATATATCAACAATGATGACTCCCCTAGCCTATGCTCAGTTTCATCATTAAACAATCCAAAAAATCATCAAATGAAAATTTCTAAAATGTCCACCTGGAGGTGATGAAAATGTTGAATATTTCATCTCTCTAATGATAAAATTTGTGAACAAAAAATATAGGCATTTGTAAGCAACCACCCTCTACAAGCAATCCAATTCACACATTTTGTCTTTCTTATGAGTGGAATTGCTTGTCTTGGTGACTATTCTAAATAAGTAGTAGGACATTTTTAAATATCAAGATAATATGTAAATCATCTACCTATTAGATACTAAAACAAAGAAATCAATGGACCCTAAATACCAAGTTAATAATATTAGTACAAAGATGGCATTGCTTCATGCCATGTCATCTTGGTTAGGTCCTTATATGAGTGTTGAGACCAAGCACAAGCCTACATAGTACATACTATATACTAGTGTTGGACACTTAACTGCTTCGGTGGGTAAGAACTGCTAGTTTTGGTTCCAATTCCTAATACTCAAATCGGAACTAACTTAAAGTGTTGAAACCTAAAAATAATTGGAATTGAGGAACCACAAAGTGTGAAAATTGACATAAGAACCTACCTTCAATTCTAGGTTGGATGGGAACTTGCCTAAAACCCAAACCTTGAATTTTTTTTTAAAAGGTGATAATTGGATTCGGTTGGGTTGGGTTGGTTAAGGTTAAGATTTAGAACTGGAATTGGAACTGACAATTTTAAAAAGTCTGGTTCTAGTTTCAATTAAAGGTTTTTCGTTTTGTGTCTTTTTTTTTGTGTTGTTGTCTATATCATGTTTTCTATGGTTGCACTTTAGGTTTCACTTTTTAGTTGTGTCATTGTTTCCATGAACCTTTTTGCCTTCTCACATTTTCTCTTCATCACCATCACCTCGCACTTAGGTCTTTATTATTATTCTTCATTTTTGTTACAAGTTGCACTTTTCTAGTATTCTTCTTTGCTTGCATTCTAATTTTCATCAAGTTAAGGAATCAGGGCCTTAAGGTTTTTTTTTTTTTTTGGTCTCCATCAAAGTTTCTTTATGTTCCAATGTTTGTGCCAATTTGCAATTCATCTCTAGCACTTTGTGCTTTAGTCTTCATCTCCATTGCGTGCGCTTGTGTTTGGATGTTCATCTCCATTGCACTTTAATGATAATTCTTTGTAAATTTGTTGTTTGCATTATTTGTTTGCCTTTAGTTATTTGTGTTCTTGTTTTGGTATTTGCACTTTGTTGTTTGTGTTTGTTGTTTAGTTCGTGTTTTGTAACTTATTGTTCAAGCTTCCCACTTTGATGTTTGTGTTTTGTGCCTCCCACTTTGTTCTTCGATCTTTGCACTTTGTTGTTGGTTCCACTTTGTTGTTCGTTTCCATTTCGTTGTTTGTGTTTCACGATATCACTTTATTGAAATGCTTCATATTCTAAACCATGCTTCATGCTCTACTTTTTGCATTTCACATTCTACTTTCACACTCCATGTTCTGCTTTTTGTAATTTGTTTTTTGTGATTTATTTTTTGTGATCTATTCTTTCAACTTCATGTTTTGGCTTTTGTGATTTGTTTTTTGAGCTTGACGTTTTGGTCTTCGTGATTTACTCTTTGCACTTCGCACTTTGCTTAAGTGTTTTACTAAAACGCTCTATTGTTCATGCTCCATCACCTTGTTACATTTAGGTATGTATTCTTGCCAAACCTTTGTTTGTTTGTTTTTTTGTTTATTAGTCTTTGTTTATGCATTCTCTTAATGTTGTTGGTTTTTGGTTTTTATTGGCTTTGTAGGAAACAAAAGATTTGCAAAATGAAATAGTCCCCCAAGTTCATGTTGTGGTTGATATTTATGTTGAACAACAATTTGGTGACATCATGGATGATCCAAATGACTCAAATTTTTGTGGTCCTACCTCCGCATCAACTCCTATTGGTTATGTTAATAGTAGTCATAGTACTATAGCAAATGCAAATGTGTTGACCACAATTGTAACAAATGAGACATTATGGTCAATGTTGGTAAAACAAAAAGACTTTTGGAAGCCAAAGAGTTGTAATGCCATAACATGGGCTTTTTATGCAATAAACAATGTTTTAATCATTCCTTTATAAATAAATTCAAGCCATCCTAAACTTTGTTAAAAAAAGGATATAAAGTAGTAAGTAGAGAAGTAAGTCAATATTTATAAACAAATTGAGATAATAAGGTAAGCAAATTGGTACGGCAAACATATCATTATGATAACATAATGTAATTGATTTGTCACAAGTCAATTTGTTAGATAGTTAGGCAATTATAACCATTTTGCAAGGAATATAAAAATACATTTTGATGACTTGAAGGGGGTTTTAATGCTGATTATTTGTATGTTTCTATTGATTTATTAAAGAGAGATAGCAAGCATAAGAGTTATGAGAGGAAGGAAAGGGAAAAGACATTGTAAAGTTTCATGGTTTTTATGAAATGGAAAACATGTTATTTCTTCAATTTTGTTGTGTTTTAGCACTTTTTGGTTTCTAGGATCATAAGCTTGGAACTTGGACCTTTTGGTTTAAAAAAAAAGGGTAGTCCTATTTTGTAAGTAGAAAGGTTCTTAGTTTTAAAGAGTGTTTAATGGGTTGTTTTTGCTTACTCTTTACTACATTGACCCCCAACGTTTTGTATTGTGCTATGGGGTGAACGATTCTTCTTTTGTGACAATTATGTTACACTTTGGATGCTAGTTTTCATTGTATGACTGCTGCAGTAGAATGACATCTTTGATTAGAACATTGATTTTTTTATAGTGTAATTTACTTATATATATCCATTTAGTCACAATCTTACAATAAGAACTCACAAAAGCCATATTCCATGCCAATTAAATTGGTGTATTGTCAACCGGATACCACACTCAAATTGGAGCCTAATCCTATATTAACCGGAACCTATCCCAACCTAACCACTAACCTATCCATTAATCGATCTACCTAAACATAACCGGGAACCGGGATAAACATCAAAATGAACAAAAACTGGATCTAGAACCATCAAATATTTTAGAACCTATAATTAACTGGATGACTCTTTTGGTTTCTAATAACCCAACTGGAACCGGAACCAATCTATTGATTGATGAAATACCTGGAACCTGATCCAACCTCAGGTTCTTCAAATTTCTAATACCCAGAATCGTCCCTCTGTGGTGGGTGCAGAACCGAAATCAAAGGTTATATCCTAAAGTCAAGAACCGCACAACACCGCTATATACCCAACCAACACCAAAGTAGACCTAGTTGAAAGGACAATAAGGTTACAATGTTGAGAACTGCCCACCAGCACATCAAGATGGATGAATAGTGGATGTCAGCTAATCTGCAAGGACATACTTCCTTTCTTTATTCGCCTTACCTACCAAGGCAAGGATATTGTGTTTAGATTCATTCTAGTGTATAGTAGCTTAGTGGAATTTGGCCCCCAGGTAAGAGGTCTACTTTTATATGAGGATTTTGGAAAGATGATATTTTGGCTTGTGTTGAAACTTGAGATTACTTATCAAGTTATGATATCTTGAAGGATTTTGGTTTCTTTTTTAGAGGATTTTTTGAAGATTATATTTTTGCATAATAAAATATTTGAGTTCCCATAATTCTTCTTTTGCATTAAGATACTTTTTAATGTAAATGGCAAGGTCACAACATGACACACCCCTTTGTTGTTGTATTGGAATTTTCTTGCAATAAAGTTTGGCAGGTTTACATCATCCTTGCCCTCTCAGCTCTTCCATTTCCTCTCGTTCTACTTTAGTATTGACATCAATAACATGGATTCTGTCAAAAAGAACCCATCCAGAAGAAAAAAGGTGGAATTTGCACAATAATGGCGTGTGCAATTATACCCTAAAAGTGTGATCCTGAATTGTAGTACACATACAGTTCACTTGCTTGTGCTACTTATAGTCTTTCTATTTAATCTTTGCTGCTGCCCTTTTCCAACCCTTTTTATTCCTGAATGAGAGAAGGGGGGAATTGCCTTTCTGGCTGTGCCTTTATGTACTTTGGAATGGGCCTGCCTTGAGGGTCCCTTCCACCTAGAATCGTGGTGAGCATGGTACGGTGAGCCGTTGTTGCGTTGGGTGGTAACAGGTTCTAGCACGGCCTGTTCCAAAGCGTAACTGGTTTTCCAGACCGTTGATTCATATTTCATGCACATTCTGCAACCCAGATTGAGGTTACACGTGAAACTGGCTGCACTGAATTGGGAATTAGTAGGTGGCTGGTTGTCCCACCTATGGAAAAAAGGGCTCAAAAAGTGCCTTAATAGTACACCCAAACCAGTTACGTCCTGAAAAATGGGCCCTCTAGAGCCTATTCTGCCAGGTGTGCCCTTACCAAGGTGGCGGCCCTTACCAAGGTGGCGGCCCCAACGAAGTTGTACCTTGCAGAATTGGCCAGGGAAACCCTGCAGAATCCGGCTATTCTCTGCTTTTAATCGGTAAAGCCGTACGTGCAGAATTAGCAGAAAAGTGCAGATTCTACCTGCCAATAACTCAAGCAGAGGAGTCTCGGTAAAGATCCCTTGCTTTAATGTACTATACAAGGGGCCCTAGGGGCCCAGTTCTGCTAGGTTAAGGATGTCTGGGTCCTGACAGGACGAGGCTGGACCTACCCCAACGGAGCAACATCTGGTTGCAGAGGGCTCTATCTTGCATAAGGCCCATGATTTGAAACAGCCCCATTGTTGGTCCGTACCCTACACAAAAATGTAGGTAGGGTGCAGCAGATCGGGTGAATTTGCCGCCATGCTTTGGAGGTCCCTTATAATATAGGTCCTTAGGTAGATTGTAAAGTAGGATACTAGTTATAAACTATTTCTGGCAGGTAGGTCATTTGTGGTAGGTACGAAAATTGACTAGGTCAGCCCGGGCTGCCGATTCTGCCATTTAATTAAGAGTTCCTGAAAACTTGCCTCGTATTTGGCAGGTACGGACCTTTACGGCCATGGTTGATGACACTCAGAACCCACTAGACGAGTAATTAGTCACCCACCTACCCACCCACCCACCCACCCACCCACCCGTCATAATAATGGCAGCAGGTGGTGCGGTAGCCTCTAAAATAAGGGGGAAGGGGGTAAAAGGGAATGACGCTCATCAGTAGATTGCTTTGGCGAAAGAATCGTAGGGTGGGCCGCTTGAAACGGCCGGTCCCAGTTGGCTGGAAAAGATCTGGGAGACAAACCTATAAGATTCATACAAAAATAAAAAACAAGGGGTGTGTCACACTGTGGCCTTGCCATATATCTGAAGGCAAATGAAGAACTAAGGAAACTCAAATATTTCATCATGCAAAAATATAATCTTCAAAAAACCCTCTAAAAGACACCAAAACCCTTCAAGATATTATAACTCTATAAGAACTAATCTCAAGTTTCAACACAAGCCAAAATATCATCTTTCAAAAATCCCTCCTATAAAAATAGACCTATTCCCTAGGGGCCAAAATCCCTTAAGCTACTATACTCTATAATGAATCAAAACACAACATCCTTGCCTTGGTAGGTGAGGCCAATAAAAACAGGGGTGTGTCACACTGTGGCCTTGCCATTTACATTTAAAAGTATCTTAATGCAAAAGAAGAATTATGAAAACTCAAATATTTCACCATGCAAAAATATAATCTTGAAAAAATTGTCTAAAAGAAACCAAAATCCTTCAATATATTATAACTCTCGAACTAATCTCAAGTTTCAACACAAGCCAAATATCATCTTTCAAAAATCCTCATATAAAAATAGACCTATTATTACCTAGGGACCAAAATCCCTTAAGCTACTATACTCTGCAATGAATCTAGACACAATATCCTTGCCTTGGTAGGCGAGGCCAACAAGAGATGTCAGAAAGTCTAGGATAATTAGTCTGTTAGATTTTGTTTTGTTTTTTTCCAGTCTGGTATTTTTGGAAGCCCATGGATTCGTGTCCTGTTCCATGCCATAAACATTTTATATGTAGCCTCATTTATAGTGAAATTAAATGTTATCCTGAGGAAAACAAAGGTGATTGGGGGGCCCACTACTACAATTTGTGACCCCTACTACCATCATGAAAAAATAGGCCTAAACCAGAAACCCTAGAGTAGGGACCACTTATTATTACCTTGGTTTGTGACCCTACACATGTGGAGAGAATATGATGGAATGGGATTTTGGTGAAGGAAATCCGGCCACTTGGAATGGGTATTTGGGTTTTGTGCTTATTTTTATTATTCCTTAGTACTTGAAACAAGCATTTGGATGAGATGACAAGTTTGCAACTACTTACTTACTGGTTGTCTCCAATCCCTCGTTGGGGTGGACCATTGCGAGACTTTCTCTTTCCAATTTGTGATGAAGAAGGAGCAAAATGGGAGAAAGTGTGAGCATACACGTTGACACGTTTTTGACAACCCTATCTCGCGTAAAATGCACGACTAAGATATGTGGGTCCTCCTCTAAAGGTGCTCAAGTTACTCAAGGAATTCTTAAATGCACATCCTAAGATGTGGGTCCTCCACTAAAGGCGCTCGAGTTACTCAAGGAATTCTTTTTCCGTGTTCTTCAGAAAGTGGGATTTTCCAGGTTTGGGGCATTTTATTGTTCCAAGTGTGAGGCTTTTGCTTTTGTCTCAATAGAACAAAACCTTTTGATAAGTACAAAAACCAATGCATGAATGGTTGCAAAAGAAGAGTCCTCACGTGACAATGTGAGATACGTATCTATCTACATATCTCTTACATTTTAGTTTCAAAATAATGTTTTTCCAATGCACCTTGACCATTTCCTTTTTAATCAATAAATTGAACTCCACTCGAGAGAACTAATATTGAAATGTAAGTTTGTAAACCAAGAAGACAAAGTCTACACATTCATATATTCATTCATATCAATTTAGGGAAGTAAGTTTGATTAGAACATGTAGAGGGGTTGGACCTTGGAAGTTATGTATATGTGGAATTAGCAACCATATTATCCAAATAATGAAATCTTATCTTTTTAGAGAAATGGAACTTATGTTATGGTAGCAATCTTCATGTTGGTATTTATATTGAAATTTTTTTCACTGATTGGATGTTCCTTGCATACTTGTAAATATGAAATGAGGAATTACATTATCTGGAATTTTCATGCCTTCTTGTCTGTTGATTGTGAGCTTGGTGTGAACAAGTTACAACCAAAGAAAACTTTTCAAATGATGTTTTGTCTAATATATATCACTTTTTTTTTCTATGCATTATTTGTGTCACCAAGGGCACAAGAGAAAACCACACTTGGTTTCAAAAGTACTTGTTGTAGACAAGTGAAAGCATGGTCAACCCACAAATTAAAAAAGTTTGCCCAAAATCTAATTTTAAAATGATTTTTTTTAATATAAATAATAAAACAGATTTTAAAAGTTACAAATAAAAATATGAAATCATTAGTTTCTCTATTGAGGTAAGTTGAACACAAAGTTTGAAAAAAATTAATATGATCAAAATAATTTACAAGTAAGTTTCAAACTAATTGGTCAATATAGTGTTCAAAGTTACGAAATTAAATTAGAAGTTTGACATATTATGATTATAATATGCATAAATTGATAACACATAAGTAGTTTTTAAGCCTCCATTAACTTGAATAATTTTTTGAATCAATATTTCATTTATTTACAACCCATCTTGTAAAAGAGATATTTCAATATGGGATTCTTCAATAATAAGATATTTTTTCTTTTCAATACATCAGAGTTATTTAATGGTTATTTATATTTTTTTTGTGACAAGGATAAATGAGCTATCTATTTTGCCATGCTTGCACTTAGACAAGATTTTGGTCTTAATGCACAAATGTGCAAAATAATTTAGTGACTTTGAGTTTCCTTCATGAACTATATTTGTTGTTTCCATGACAATGTACATAAATAAATAATAATTTGTTTCAAATAAAAATAAATATGTGACTAAAAGTAGGAATTATTAAACTTTTTGAACTATAAATTTTGGATGTATATTTACAACAATCAAATTTAGTGGATTCATTAATAAATTGCTTTGGACATGACAATATGCACATATTTTAGGTCCTTAGAAGAAGAATGCATTAATTCAAAAAAGATTGTTGTTCATTGTTTTTTTAATTAGTCAACCATAATCATGATTGCCCTAATTGGTGAGACTTAAATTGACTTTCACTTTATATTTATCCATTTGGGCTCCACGTTACTTTGCATGACCAATGACAATGATTAAATTTTTTTTGTGTACATAATAATTTTGCTGTAATCAATTTTGTCTTTTCAAAAGATAAATTCTATAAATTTCATTATATATCATTTTTTTTCATTAATATTTTTTTATTCTTGTGAACAAAAGTCTGATTCATTAAATATGTTCACAACAAAATACAAATAGACCCAAGGAAAAAACATTGAAAGGGTGGAAGATAAGCAACAAGATACAAACATACAAAAACATTGAAAAGTTACCAAAAAAACAACAAAAAGTGATTCTAAAATGAAATTTGATCTATGATGAATTGTAATCTGGAATGGCTTTAGAATTTTCACAATGACGATCACCAAAATCCCATCCTACATTGTTACATTAATTTTTTCTTGTGTATGGGTGGGGGGGGGAGGACATTTGGATGTGACAAATCATGATTGAGGCCACATTGCTACTTCAAAAATTTAACTTCAAAATTTTCAACATTATGGTACATGAATGGAGAGTAAATAGTACCTTGCTACATTGCTAAAATTTTGAAACATTTTTCCAAATGTCCAAGTGTGTGAAACTATAAATGTGTGACATTATGATGTGATCATTTGGAAGGCATGGCAAAATATGAATGTAAGCATTGTGAACATGAGCATGACACACATACACTTGTAAAAACTGACATACATATGTCAAGTATACCTAATTAATATCTATCCTTTAGCATAAGGTCATTTACAATGTAAATTATAAATATGAGTTTATTTTCATATGTTGCAATACTAATGCAAATTCAACATATTTTAATCTTAAATGAATATTATTTTCACAATTTTATTCAGCTTCATTGATTCAATAATTTAATTTATTACACACACACGCACACAAATATATAAAGATAGACAAAAATCATTCTCAAATCTAAATCCAAATCATTCATATGTTCAACATGATTAAATGATATTTTGGGGTTGATGCAAGCTAAGGTGTCTTATTATTGGCATCACATTGATAGTTTTTATCATATGAGTATAAATGCAATGGTTAATTTGTATTATACATGTCAAAAAAATTCAATAGGGATTTACTTTGAGATTATTAACTTGAGTATGCATATGACAACTATTTATTATGTGTAACATACAAAAGTAAAATATCTATGGACTTATATTGTGAATTGACTGGATTTTGCATTTTGACATTAGGTTTTTTATATGGACATCAAAATGATCCAATGATTGATATTATGATTTTTGGGACTCAAATAAAATTGAATTTTAAAAATATTGTAAAATTTTAATTGTAAGTTATTTATAATGGAATTTATAATCTTTTTTGTTAGTGTTAAAAATATGGGTCTTTTCATAAGTCCATGTCAATATGGAAAATATTCATTTTATGTTGGGTTTGTGCATACATGTATATAAAAAAAATCTTTAGTTGGGCCTAAATAATAGATAAAACAATTACTTGAATTGAATGGATTGAATGTTGTTCAATTTTTAAGTCTTTCTGAGGCTCAAAAAATACGAAAGAATGGACTTTGGGTGATAAATGTTTTGTCACATAGGGAGTCACTTTAGCATGTGCTCACCCTTTGTTGTAATCATATTTGGTGATGTGTATTTCTAGTCCTTTGAAAAGACATTTCATGGATCTAACCAATTGTCCACTATTTTAATTAATAGCAAGCCTGAACTACTTTCAAAAAGTTTTGAATGAAGTAACGAAATAATGAAATATAGGATGACATTCTTTAAAACAACAAGCACTTTGCAACTTTGTTACTATTTCATACAAAAGATCCGTTTCATTTTAACGTAAAATTAATGTTGTTGTATATATCTAGTCATTGTATTTCAATAACTTTATGCACACACTTTTAATGAAGAGAACTTGACCAAAAGTTAAGAAAAGTTGTATTGATTACATCAATGTCTCACGAAATGAAAAAAATATTTTAAAACCCAATTTTCATAAATAACTTTGGTCTAATTAACAAATGTGAACCTATTGATTACACCAATTTCTACCAATAGTTTGTAATATATGTAGTCAACAAATTACAAATGTTCACCCATAAAAAAATTCAAATGTCCTCAAGTTGCTTAATATTTATATATTGTTTAGATATATGGCTTGAATAGGTCTTTAAAGTCCTAGAGACAAAGCTGAAAAACAATGTTAGTGAAATTGTTTTAGAATCCACACTAGAAAATTATTCATGTTTTGATGATATTTCAAGGGTTATTTAATTGTTGATTTTAATTTTTTTTAATCATTTGAGGTGGATTAAAATTTAAATGACAACATTTAGTTTGGTATTTTTGAATAATGAGGAATTTTACTCCTAGGTCAAATTTATCAAACCCTTGAACCAAACATTGATTATGGTGTTGCCTCATGGTAGGGACTAGACTAAAAGTTAATATTTAGGAATATAACATAGGCTTCCCATCCTTTAAGTGCTAAGTAGAACAAAATAAGCATATTGTTATCACATCATCCAAAATGATAACCTTGACCTAGAAGCTCGCGAGGTCATGTGATGATTTTTTTAAGTCTCAATTTTTTAAGCTTGAGGCATATGTGAGTGAACTCCTTTGCAAAAGGTCTTTTCTATCATTCCTCTTGAGTCTTTGTTGTGTTCTTTTTTGTAGCCTCAAAGATGGATTCTCAATTGTAGAAGCTTGTTATTGCTTTATTCTTTCAATGTTCATTGTTTATTATGTTGCAACCCCTTTTTTTAATGCAATAAGTTTGCATGTTGTTATACTTTCAACAAGTCTCTTCCATCATTTGCACAATTCATGGAATCCAAAAGAACTGTAGAAATTGACAAAAACATTTTGGGCTCATGTTAAGCAACAATAATTTTGCAACCAAAATGTTCAGGGTCATTCATTGAGCAAGAATTCAAATCATGTAAATGAACCATGTAACTTTCAATTTATTTGTTGTAATCTAACACCATTGTTACCACTATTACAAAAACATGGCTTTATGCTCCCCCACATTTTGACTACAATGACTATGGAATCAACCATACTTGTCCATAATGACTATTATGTCTATTTTCAATATTAAAAAAAGTAGGTGTGTCTAGTATGATTAATCTCAAATGAGATTATAATCAAATTGGACATGCAAAAGTATATGTGGAATATTCAATACATATGTGGATTATGGAAGTGATTAAAAAATTCATAAACATTTTGACCTGGACTATGACATTTCCAATGTGAATAAAAACATTCATAGAATTTGATGTAGAATATGACATTTCCCTTGTGATTAAAAATAGTCATAGATATTTTGAGTTTATTTATTTTTCATAATCAGCAATTATGATTCATGTTGTCATTGTTTGTTTGTAATGCTACATATAAAAATAAAAATAAGAAACAACACCTAAAATATAACAAATTGACATGTGAAAATGGAAAATCAAACTAAACTTTATATTTTAAATTATTGAAAAGTAAAACATACCTAATGTACATGTGAAATTGGAACTAATGTAATGCTTGCAAAATTGGAAATTAAGAATAATAATATAATTAATTAATTTTAGAAATTATAGATGTGTGAATTTTAATTATGTAATTTTGGAAATGAAATTCATTTCATTATCTCTTTCTAAAAACCTTCGCGTGCACACACACATTTCTACCATAAGTTAACACACAAAATTTAAACAACACAAAATTGGGACACACATATTGCAAAAACACAAAACCTTACCATTGTTGTTTCAAATCACAACTAAAACACAAACCTCACCACCATTGCTCCAAATTGCAAATGTAGAGTTTCATCCAGATTGCTCCAAATCACAAATCAATCATCTCACTATGGTTGTTCCAAATCACAAACACAAACATAAGGCCTCACCACCATTGCCAAAGGAAACAAAAGACACAAGATCAAACACAAACAACTACTAATTTCAATGGGTTTCCAATTTGACTCACTATTATTTTCCTTCATCACACCTGCATCAACCATTTTGTCACTCATGCCCAACTTAGGCTAGGAACCCCCTAAATTGCCTACTTTATGGATTATTGGCCAAGATAATTATGATTATTTTTGGATGCTCTTTTCTTCCAGTTGAAAGTGGTGATGGGTGGAAAGTTAAAAGTAAAAGGAATGGATTGATGGGGTTTATTTCAAATTATAACCAATACGGGCAACACCAAAAAATCACTAAATTCTACATCAACATTTGTAATAAGATGCTTAAATTTTTTTTACTATCATATTTTATTTATAGCCAAATTTGGCTAAATCATCTTATGGATTATTACCACATGGGCTACACCAAAAAGTTGGAAGAAAAAAATAAAAAATAAAAAATGAACTTTGGTTGATTGTAGGGCATCTAGTGAATGATATAGAGTCAACAAAAATCTTCTTCGATTTCTTCTCCAAATTCTTCCCAGATTTGGGGGCTAGATTGGGGGTTTTGTTTGATTAACTATCTTTTCTTTGTGGGTAGAAGAATCTTTGTCTGTTGGGCTAAGTATAGATGGGCTTGTATGGACTTGTGAGAGGAGCTACTCAAAAATCAAAGAATCATTTTGACCATAACTGTGGTTCTCAAAAAATCAAAGAACCGGTAAAAGAACCTACCTTGACCTTTGCCAGTCTCGCGGAAAAGCTGCCTATCTAAATTGGATAATTTCAAAAACCAAACCCCAAACCAAAGGCTATAACAAAATCAAAGAACCACCCAACATTGGTAAAAACTAGAAACCACCAAATCTTATTTATTTGTTTCTAAATATTATAAGTATCTCATCTTAAGGCAAAAATCAGGGGTCTCTAACTCCAATTTTAACCTTTCCTAGGTTAAATATGGCCTCACTGGAGAAGGTGAAGGTACCCATGTAGCTGCTGGTTCACCCTAACCCTCATGAGACAGCTGAGATTGACTTAAATCAATGGTTGAGATGCAATCTTTCAGATAACCCTCCTTGAGTGGGTTCTTCAGCTTTAAAACTCCATAGTGGGAGCTAGCTATTGCCTATAATCAGGTCCCTCAAATAACAGAAAAAAATTTCTCCATGGTTTTTTATTTCACACCAACCAATTATACAAATGAAAAATTTAAAAATTGACTTGGTTGAGTGAAATTTCATTTTAAAAATAGGGTACACATAATATATGTTTTCCTTTTGCAAGACTAAAAAAAACCCACTCTATTTTTATGGTTCCTAGTATTGTTCAGTAATGCTTCTTGTGCAAGTTAGTGTAATATTAGTGTAACACTACAAGCATTAGTCCAATGGTACCTTAATAATGTGATTTGTTAAATTGCTCAATTGGCAACTTACATGTTAGAGAAGTCCATATACCAAGGTCTGCCATTTAAAGGGGTCAGAAACATTTAATATTTTCATTGTGGGTGCTTGTTTAGAGGAAGTTGATATTCGCAAAATTTGTAAAGTGACCTTTGCTTTTTGGTCCTTCTTTCATCCCCCTACACATATTTCAATTGCAAACTTTCTTATTCAGAAAGTGAATTTTTATATTAAATCAGGGCTGAAACTTGATATCAAAATATGTAATGCACAATGCTTGAAATAATTATGTGAATTTTATAATTAAATCAGGGTTGTTCAACCTAATATCAAAGTATCTAATAAGTTTCACCATGTCTTCACTTCTAGTTTAAATGCAATGTATTTTATTATTATTATTATTTTAAATCTGACCAAACTTAGTGTACTCTTCTTCTTTTTTCTTCACTTTACAAGTTTCTCTATTCTCTAGAAAACTTTTATAATTTATATATTGTAATTGGAGGACATGTTATAGTGTGCAATTATCCTTCTGCCCCCAAGTGGGCATTTTGTTTTCACAACATGATTTATGAAAAACACAAAGTCGCCTGCTTTACAAGTTGCATCAAATTGTACACCACGTAAAGCACAGGGGCAAGATCATTACCACAATCAGGCTTGTGCTCAGTTCTCACCTTACGCCTCCCTTATTTCAGTAATGCTCTTGGCCTTGGGCTTTACCCTACACTTAAAAACCAAAGACTTGGCCCTTGGAGGACTGGCCTAATTATTTCATCAACGCTTTTTGATGGGACTTGAAGCAGGAGGAAAGTGTGAATGGGTGTTGGGGCCGTTATTTGATTTTAAGAAAAACCTATGGTTCAAGTTTTTTTTTTTTTGTTTTTTCCGAAAATATTTGGAAAGAAACAAAAAACCTCTGGCTCTATTCTTGTTGTTGTTGTTTTTAGTTTATTTTATTAATTTAAAAATCTCAGAATTAAAGAACCCCAAGTTCTAGCTTTTTCAAAAACCCTTAAGGAACCAGTGTGTTTATGAAAGAAACTGACAGTTTTATAGAAGGGTATTTGACCAGTTCTTAAATACCTTGAGAGTCACTCTCATATATCAAATTTTATTTTATTTTTCCATAACTTGGGTTATATATGAGGGTTGGTCCTTGATTTTCTGAGAATTCCATACATACCACTTTGAAAACTGCCTGTCATTTAGTGGCATTTCTAATAACCGCCCAACCCAACACGAGTGTGACATATAAATGAAAGTTCAAGCTTCAAAGCCTCAAACTTGAAACCCTGTTTAATGAGCACCCCTTTCAGACAGTTGACTGCCTTTCCAGGTGGAAACAGATCAAGATAGGCTTGTTTATAACAAGAAGTGTTTGTTTGTAACAGATTGTTCTGTAGGTGTTTACAAATTTTTGCATCTTTCAATTTAAGTGTTGTCAACCAGCAATTTACACATTCTTGCTTGCTTGGGAGAAATGCCAAGTTTCTTGCATAGCTGGTTGCTTGGAGAGCTGATAGGTTGGGTGTTTCATGTGTCAAGGCTGGCCTACTGAAATATAAGCATAGTTAGGTGCGGGGCCACTATTCTCAAACTTGTGACCAACCGACCATATCCGGTGGGACCTGCAATTGACGTTTGAGCAATCAATGACACATTGTCGTGTCCACAGATTAAATAATGCTGAGCAGTTAATAATGTAATATAATTTTTCTAGTTTATGGTTAAATGAGTAAAATATAAACTAAATACTTTGCTCAATGTAAGTGTGGAATGACAGTAACAAAAGTTCAAACAAATATAACTTAAAGATGGTTCAAAGCATCACTTCATTGATTAATTGACCTTTGTAACAACATATCTATGCACATCCAATATGTGAGCCTTTGCAAATATTTATAACATCCAAAATAATGTGCAAGTTATTTTGTTGTCTTCGCCATTAAACATTTTAAACAAGTTAAATGTCACCACATAGGCAACTCATATCTTTTTATGAACAATTTAATAGAGCATAGTATTTTTTGCATATTTTACATGTCTAAACTTTGTTACATACTCTTTAAGCTTAACCCCTAAATGTCAAGGAAACACAATAATACACTGAAAAGCAGACCCATTTAGCAGACCAAATTGGTCTGCCCTGATGTTTAAAGGTTAAACTTCATCCAAATTAATATTTGCAAACCATTACACTATTGCCAATGAACCTGGTCTAAAACATCTAAATGAAAAAAAAACACTTGCCTTTACAATCAAGCATCTCCAAGTTGTCCATGATCATCACCACATTACATGTCAATTCCTTGCTTGAATCTGCTACCCTATTAATAAAACTTGGTGGGTGACAAAGGTATGTTCCATTGTCCTCCCTTTACAGTTCCCTTTTTCTGTAATGGTGCCATGCACATTCCCCAGCAAAAGTGCGGTTTTCTATTTTTTGGCCAAAGCTAACTAACACATCATGTGTATTTCATGCATACACTTGAGCTGGAAAAGGGCTCACAACAAAAGTGTATTTTGCACAATCGCAAGTGAGTTAGTTAGTTTAGGTCCACCTGCTAAGTACAAGTTGGTTTCCTAATTCATCTTTCAATGTATATATATTTGTGGGAGGCTTTCATGCATTTCCCATCTACACATGAAGGAAAAAAAAAATTACTTTGTCATGCATCTGAAGCCTTTTCTTCCTTGATTTCAGTGTCATCACACATGCAATAAAGATGTGAGAAAGCTCAATACTACTTTTGTGTTCCAAAGGCCCAAATGGTGAGCGCCCTCTTATGTGTACACACAATTCTCACACATGATTATCAAGCCTTGGCCAACACCATAGTACCAGCTAACTCATTTGAGGTTCATGTTTATACCAGTATTTGTTTAGTATCCACAATCTAGCCTGGTCCTGGTATTGGGTTCAAGACTGTTTTTAACTTGTATGAGATAGAGATATGCTTGTGTGGTGCAATTCTTTGAATTTTTAAAAGAACCGTCAGTTCTGGTTCTTTGAATGATTTATGAATAAATTACACTGTTGGTTCTGGTTATTTCAAACCCCTTACAAAACCAATGGTTTTCATGAAAGAACCATCAAAGAACCAGTTGACAGTTCTCTAGATGATTCTTTGACTGTTTCGTATTTTTGGAGAACTGGGGTTATATAGCAAAACCAATTTTTTGAAGATTTTGAGAATCAATAGGTAAGTGGATGTATACCCAGTTTGATAATTTACATGTTATATCTATCCCTCGTTCTAAAAACCAACCAACACTGGTATATCCCTGATCTTCAAACTAATTATAAAACTGGTATTACGTCAGGTTCTTACCAGGCTGGTGTTGCCTCAGGTCATACCAGGCTTGTAGGGTCCTTGCTACCATTATTGATACCAGGTGCAGGCCTCTATGCCAGCCTCTATACCAGACCAACACTAGCTGGTACAATCTTGATCCAAAGCTTGCACCCATGGGAAATATTGCACTGCATGGCTGTAAACCAAATATGATTAGCCACTAAAAGCTCTATGGGACTATTCACGCGGAGTGGTAGACCCTGTTGTTGCCAATGAGCTCAGATCAGTTTCCCTCCTTCAGTATGGGGAGGAAGCCTGGCCGAGAAGTTATTTGGGTGGGGAATAAAAAGTCACGAAACACAAAGGGGGAAAGGGAAGTACTTGCCCAAAAGGCAGGCAAGATCAGCTCTGACACTCAAACATGCAGATATTTTGGACTCCAGTAGAGTGATTCAAAAGTCTGTAGAGTCTAATTCTTGAGCATGCAGATCTTGGACTATACTAGCAGTTCAAATATCTTTTTTATAAGTACAGAGAAGAAGCCCATGTTGTTAGAGGAGTGTCCAAGCAAGCTGTGAGGGACATGGAGTAGTTCCATGTGCAGAGTCAAAGTTTAAGATACATCTTTCCCACACATCACTCTTGTACTGTGGAATTTCCAAGTTTTCAAACCACCTAGATTTTGTTGTGTTGTCTTCTGAATTTTTGGGTTGAAATTTCAAAAGAACTTTATGAGACTTCCTTGTTTGGAACCCATGTAGATTTGATGAAGTCAATGAATGCATACTGGAATAAGTTTGACTATGGAGGGAGATGAGCTCATTGAAACATCAAATGTGTCAGCATTCTTCAGATCATCTTCACTGAGGGATACATTTCTCACAAAAGAAAAACTGCACTCAACACATATGCATCACTGGTTGTTTCCTCCAAATGCTTTG
>Ga0116231_10005210_pt1 | contig 25726 bp, 16 predicted proteins | sample S1TSphgellanicum_2_FD_89695 | JGI IMG/M metagenome (GOLD analysis project Ga0116231, IMG submission 89695) | Host-associated microbial communities from peat moss isolated from Minnesota, USA - S1T2_Fd - Sphagnum magellanicum MG | ecosystem: Host-associated > Plants > Peat moss > Unclassified... | reverse complement strand
GCCTTCCCTTACATTGCCATGGGTTACAGGATGTCCAAACACACCTCTTTATTTCATTTTTCTCCTTACTTTTTACTTTTTGGGAGACGTCCCATTCCACCCTTTTCCATTGTTGCTCAAATGGACCAGGTTGTGGACTTGGACTCCCCAGCCACTCGGGTTAGGGTCATTGTAGAAAGTGCTATTCTATTCAGGAGGGTTATGCCCATGGCCATGGAGAACCTGTCCATTGCACACCATCGAGACACCTTACGGTATGCACACACATGAGGTGGCAGTTACAAACCTAAGGTGAAACAATTTGATGTTAGTGATTTTGTGTATTTTTAGCGACAACCCAATGATACTGTAGACACTTCTTCCAGTCGCACTATCTTGAGGATTAAGGCGATCAGGCTTTTGGGTGTGTTGGAGTTGCAAGGAATTGACGGACGCATAATTTGAGATCATTCCAAAAATTGTGCGCCCTACCACCTGCCGAACTTGGATCCTACCATCATCACGTCAACTTGGATTCCTCCACTTGATTATCCATGTTAGGTATGTCAGAGGATAGACAATGCTGATCAAATGCCACTTTGCGATAATTGTAATGGTGGATACCATTTCTTCTGCCATAAGCTGGAGCTCATTCAAGTTTTCATCGACAATTAGTAATGTTCATCACGTTCTCCTATAACACCTTGATTCCTACTCAGACCATGTCACGCTTTTCCCGATTCAAGCCTTGGGGGGGGGGATACATGAGAATTTCATCTTAGCCTCCTCTTGTGCATTGTATATATATGTGTGTGTGTGTGCGCATGCATGCATATCTTTTTGGTTGATTAGTTTATACCTTTGACTAGTTTTAGTCTTTTTGTTTAGTAGAATTTACTACAGATTTACACCCTTACGATATTATTCGTCACGACAACTATCAAGCCTGTACATGGCCTCATATATGATGGCCAGTTACAAGCATGCCCATGTGCACTTTTAGGGTTAATGTACAGTCTTAGACGACTGTACGTTATTAGGTACTTAGGGTTTCAGTTTGTTAGCAACAACATAAAAGGCCAAGCCATTCCTTTTTCACTTTAGTTTTTCTAGAAGTCCTTTTTCAAGAGAGTTTCCTTTCACTCTCTTTAAAAATGGCGGTTGTGAGCCATCTTTCTAAAGAGAGTGAATTTAAAGAGGATTTTTAAATGCTCACGGCGCCATTGCACGGCCACCGTCTACATACATCACATCTTTTTCTTTCTTTGCACTTCAACTCTTTCTTTCATTCAATTATACATGAGAATTTCATCACAGCCTCCTTTTGTGCATTGTATATAAATATATGTGTGTGCATCTCTTTTTGGTTGATTAGTTTATACCTTTGACTGGCTTTAGTCTTTTTGTTTAGTAGAATTTACTATGGATTTACACCCTTACAACACTGTATGTCACAACACTACACATGTCACGACACACCTAATTAATGATCTTGGTGGCTCTAAGATAATTTAAAAAATAAAAAGTACTAACATACAAAATGGAAATCGTGAAATTGAAATGAACTACATTTTTAAAAAATTCATTCAGAAATGGTGTATTAATTTGGTGGACATAAATGATTGATGTGTATTATTCATGGAATTTAAAAGATTGCAAAATTGCAAAATTAATTACGATAGACGATAGGTTTACATCACCTTCTTGACTATTGCAATTTTTTTTTAAAACAATCAAAATTGGCCATCATTATTCCAACATCAATACAATAGAAATATTTAATGGGGCAATGTTCCATGTACTTATAGCTAACTTTGTCTACCCACAAAGTGTAAGGATTATATTTAACATGGTCAATGTCATCTTTGAACAACAATACCATTTTGGAAAACAAAATATGCCATTGATAGCTAACACATGTGTGCATTTTTTAGTATGTCAAGTGATGCCAATAAAAGTAACAACTCATTAATCTATTGACAATTTGAGTGAAATGTTTTTGGTAGATTTTTTAAATTATCCTTTTTTTTGGCATCTCACATTGGGTCACCTCTCTTTGTGTTCAAAATAACATTTCCTAGTGACTTATTAAGTTTTGAAGTGAAAATGACCATGGATAGCACCCTCATTGTTGGTTCAAATCAATTTGAGGGCTGTTTATTTTATTTTTCTTTCTTCCTATTTGAGTACTTTGAAATATTGTTGGGGGTTACTTAAGATTTAAATTTGTGCTACTTTTTGAATTCTAGATTCCCCCTCATGATGCTCAAAGTTGTGGATGATGGGACACCCATTTAAAAATCTCTTGGGTGTTGTGTTGACCTGATTAGAAGTCCTTGGTCCCCCAATGTTTCTTAAACTGACTATGGGAATTTAAGATATCTCTGAATACTGAAATACAAAATTGTTTTTATTCCACCATAAAGAACTATCACCCTTAAACTAGTTTGCATGAAGCCTTTCTTTTTGTGAAATATGTCCATGCATTCATTATTCCCACCTCACATTAAAGGCCTCAAGGTATTCACTTGCAAGAGAGAAATGTTGTCCAGGCTTTGTGCCCAAGCACATAAAAATATTGAGATTCCACAACCAAAATGTGCCCCTTGCAACCTCAAATGTTATATTAAGATGGTCCATCCTACTGTTTCAACCTAGGTGTTGTTGAAACAGACTTTGGTGGTCCTTGTATAATCATATGCATCACTCATCAAGCACAACCTTATCCCGTTGTCATTTAACTTTGAGCCTGATAATTAAACACTTGAATGACTTAAGGCTACTTGGTTTTGGAAATGATGTGCTATTGGGATGTGAAGTTGCTATGCCCTTATTTGTCACAAGTAAATGACACAATGTACATATGGATTGTGCTTCAACAATCCATGTGCTAGATTTTGGGTTTTGGAGCACAAACTTTGGAAGCACAAACTTTGGCAGCCTAATGACATGTTGGCACAAGACCTTTAAGAAATGTGGAACAAATTATGTGAAGCCAATGTTGACATGACATCTACAATTGGGCAGTTGTGGGAAACATGAGTTACAAACTTCATGAATGAGTTTAAATTGTGATAAAACCAAGGATGGGGAAGACTGATTGACAATGTAGATATCCAATCATTCAAAAAAATTACAGATTAAATACTTAATAAGTCTTTAAAGTTTTCAAGTTTTGATAATCTCTAAAGTCCAAGAATTTTGTTTAGTTTTTGGCTTATGGATCTTGAGGTTGTTCCAAAGGTTCACATATGAATTTGTTGTGGAATGACAATGATGCAGAATGTCCTCTCAAAAAATGTTTTTCATCAACAACCTATGTGCTGACTTATAATTAAAGTAGAGGTTCAAGCAAGTTATCAAGTTGGATTCCTTAAGTAAGACCATATAAACACACACAATCAAACCCATTTTATTAGAATGTATTATTGAACCAAATGCAGAGTAGAACATCATCATATATTTAGACATTCACATCCATCATCCTCTTCCCTAAATCCCATACACATTACCACTTCACAAACATGACATTCAAAAATTCTTTTTTATAAAATAATTATTTTGAGACAAAAGGTACCCCAACCTTGGATTTAGTAATGTTAGCCCGTTTGAGAGCAATCTGACTATAGATATTTTACCAATATGGATTTTTTGAAACTTCTTTTAGTGATGGTATATCATGCCATATGACTATAATTCTTCTGGAATTCACTCAATTACTCACATCAACCTGACTCAACATTACTCTATAAAATGCCTACATTAGGTCCATAACATAGCTAGGCTCATCACACAGGCATATATAATACCTTCGCTCAATTTCAAAGTTTTAGAGAACACATGATAAACACATCTAAGTACTTTGTGAAAACAACAAATGAGAACAAATCAATTGTACCACAAGGAACACATCAACACCACGGAGCAACAAATGCATATCAACTAGAGTGAATCTGCCAATCTTGGCCATTTCATTCCTACCTATATGAACAAATGCAATAATGGGTGTGGGGTTTTTATCTTCAGGCCCCAGGGTTTAGGTTCATGTGCAATGATTCTGCACAACAAAACAACAAAGCTGAGCAAAGGGTTCAGGATGCAACTTTTACTGCAGAGATCATGAATCTATGCTAGATTTTGGCAATTCATCATCATTGCTACATGAGCTTCATGTATCACTAAATCTTTCAATCTTAGTAATAATGGATTTCTGAAGTTCTAATATGCGGATCTGTAGTTTTATTAAAATGTTGTAAAATTAAGGCATTGATATTACTTTTCATTTCAAACAGATTTGAGTTATTAAGTACATGTTACAATATGAATGAACAAACTTATTATATTCGGAAAGCTTCCTTTGAAAAGGTTAGTCAACCTTCGGCTATTGACATTGAACTTGTCAAAATTGGACCTTATTTTTTGAAGTCCTTATGTACACATTGCTTTCTTGTGTGAACACTCATTAGGTACCAGATTTTTGGCAAGAACCTATGGTCTAAATATAGGGATTCCAACTTTTTTTTCACTGGAAATATGGCTACTTTAGGGATTTTTCCCAAAAGAAATCCTTTGTACAAGTGGCAGACCCTTTTTTTTGGGTCGTGAAGTGGAGAAATTTTACCACAAATAAAAACACTGCTCCTTACTTGTCAATTTTGTAAGCCAATTTTGTACAGAGCAAGACAATTATGGTCAAAAACTTTTAGGTCAAATTTGAGTAGTGGAAATGAAAATAGGCCATGTTGAATGTATCAAGTTTAGGCTTCTTGGATGACCAGTTTGTCATTGCACTAGTGGGGTCTTTATTGGCCTGTGATGTGTGTGTTTACTGTAGTGTTCAATTTCAACATGGGTTTATTTTAAAAGTAGACATGGTAATCCTTTAATGTAAATGCATATAGCATGAAATAAAATAATAAGTTTGATTCAAAACTCATATTAGACTTCTAGCATTCTTGCCAGTTAGACTAACCTAATTAGCCTTCCTAGGCTAGTTCTTAAAAGACCCCACCAGGGTTAAAAGAATGAAAGAATACAAAGTCACACAAGGCCAGAGGGGGACTAAAGCCCAACACAAGAAAAGCCTGAAAGACCTGGTAAGGACTGTGCTAAAAGTGAATTAAAAATAATCTCTAAGGTTAGAGGGGCCCGGGGGAGGTGGGTGGGGCAACCTATTGTAAGAATTGATGAACAAGGTTTCTATTTCTCATATCATATTTGGACATAGGTCCCCTCATAGGAAGGCCACATGGGGGTTGGAATTATCCATTAAGTGAGGGGCACCCTTCCTAGGCTAGTTCTAAAACTTGGAAGTCTTATTCAATTAAGCTAGTTTGTTGGGTTTTTTTTTATACACATATGGATGGATTCATGTCACATGTAGGCTTAAGTGGATGACTCATGGCATTTAGGATGTTCTCACAACTTCTTAACATGAGGAAGGTGGGCAACAACCTTCCCATCACCTAGTGTACTTGAAACGTTGATTTGGGCTTGTTTTGATCACCAAGCTTCATTTGGAAAATTCCAGCTCATTATTCTTGGCACTGTGACCTTCAAATGATGAAAACTAAAGTTTCCAAGTAGAGGATATAATAATGTAATTCAATCATACTGTACTAACTAAGGACCTTGTACACATATGTTTTTATGCTAAATGTGAAAGGACGTCTTCACTCGTCAATTTATATTTGGATGTGTAAAACATAAAGCTTCCTGGCTATTTAACAAATGGCACAGTCTTGATTCCAGAAGCCCATTTTGATCTTACATTTACACCCATTCTGTCTCAAATCTTGGAATACTATTGTGATAAGACAGGTAGATAGTAGCATGGTGGCCACATTACAATCCCTTGAGACATTGTAGCCATTGCGTGGTAACCTAATAAAGCATTGTGAGAGAGTCTAGAGCAACAAAAGGAAAATAAGGAGAAAACTGGTATGGTCACTCTATCATCAGTAACCTAACCAGCTTTCAGTTTGATGTATTTCATAATGTAATGGTTCTTTTGCATGTCCTGGGTGCAATACTTCTTGGCATGTCCATTATTATGAATCCAATAGTCATAATTGGGATAGAGCGAACACCTGTGCTCTTGATCTCTAAAAAATTATATTCATGCCCTAACATCTGGACCTTGTATTTTGTACGTAACTGCAGCTTTACACAAGCAGCTGCTTATTCAATGACCTCATGTGCACTCCAAGTACTAGTCAATTTCTCAACCCAGTTCTCAAAATGTAATATAGTACTACCTACTAGGATAATGAGTTATATTCCAGTGTTGTGCCATTATTTGAATGTCTGTAGAACCGCTAGTTCTGGTTTTTAAATCATTTCAGGATCAGAGAACTGTTGGTTCCAGTTCTTTGAAAAATATCAGAATTAGAGAATTGCCAGTTGAAAAATCTTACAGAATCAGTTCGTTTCATGAGAAAATTGGACAATAACTGGCAGTTTGATGGCCAGTTATTTGATTCTTTTCAAAAAAAAACTATAACTATGGTTTAAAACCGATACCCAGCTAAAATTTCAAACCAAAACTAGGTCTTAATTTTTTTGGAACTGTGATTATGAATCCTAAGAACTACCCTAATAACCTTCATGCATCTGTTCCTGTTTTTAATAATTGCCCAACATTTTTGTAAACTTTTCTTTTGGGTGGAGGTTGTGAAAAGGGTTAGAGCTAGTGTTGGGTGGTTCTTTGATTTTGTTAAGAACCTTGGGTTGGGGGTTTTAAGAACCTCCAGTCAAGGCTCAGAATCAATTGTTTGATTTTGAGAACCATTTGTCAAGGGTATACATAAACCCATACAACCTACCCTTATCAGCTGGTTCCAGATTCCAAAATGTGAGAACCTCCCAACACTGATTAGAACCTAGAGATACCCCCTGACCCTTGATTAGATAACAGCTTCCAATCTGTGTGGGTATAATGAACTGATCTTATGGACGAAGATAATGACAAAAATTTCATCTCTTAAAGAATGACTGAAATTCCTTGGAATGTTGAAAGCTTGTTACAGAGCATAGTTTGGTGCAAGTAAGGTGGCATAATGAGTAATAAGCTCTCTGGGCCAAGCTAACTAAATTCCATCACTGGTAGACTAACTTGATTCCATTGATCAGGCATCAAAAGATTTGTTAGGAAATCCCATCAGGGGGGCCAGCTCCAAACCAAGTTAGAGTACTCCACATGTTTAGCCTTAACTTCATGAATCTCTGCTAGAATTGCGGCAAGACCTGAAACTGTCAACTCAACTCTGCAAACGGATGGAAGGAAAGCCCTCAATTTCTGCTTTCCTCATTCACACATGCCATCTGAGGATGTCATAGTTTCACCTTCAGCATCATCCCTAAGTTCAGTGCAAGTGTGGAAGATGTGTATAAGACCTGTTACTGATTCAATGTCTTCCGGACGAGTGTACTCCAGATGTAGCAATGCACATATTGAAATTTTTACTATCCTCTGGGTCATAGATGATGGATGTTTTCAATCATGATTCCTGTCCAAAAATCCCACATTACTGTTCTACAGGGTTTGCTCTGCCATCCAAGATACTTAGTACATGGTTGAGTGCCAATTGAAAGCTTACATTAAAGAATGTTGTATTGTGTTATGACTTGTGATACCATAGGTTTTTATAAGGCATTCTGAAAGCATGGATGCACTCAATCTGTTGTTAAAAGTGTAGAGGAAAGATGTGAACTTTATCCTGGCAGGATGTTGTGAGATAGTTTTGTTGTTGCTGACATTAAGCTTGCATTCAGCTTGCTTCAAATTTACATGGGAAACATTGATAATGTTTGGGTATGCACTTTTTAATAAAAAAAGGTACAAGTAATCCCTAATCCTTACTAACCCTAATTGTTGCAACCCCACAAGACCAATTGCAAGCACTCCAATATTTCTTTCACTGAAACTAATGCATACTTATTATTTACGTATATGCAAATGTCAATCGACTTTCTCTACAACATTAAGAATTTAACTAGAAAAAGGTCTTAGGATTAGACTCTCCTTTTGTAGTTACGTCTAGTTCTTGACATTGTGGCCACACCTTTATTATTTAAGATGATAACCAAATGTAAAACTCACACCTTGTTGACACTAGCAAAACAATCCATTTCCCCAATGCATAGTTGATTTTCTAACTTTTCCCATTACGCTATCGCTCAACACTTTTACTATAGACACCTTCAACCAAGCATTAAATCATTTGGCATTTTTATTTTCAACATGTTTAACCAATATGCCAAGTGGTATCAAATAATTGATTATTTATTTATTAGACAAAGTTTCCCATTTCTAACATAACAACCATTTGAATATACAAGAATATTCACATGCCAATACAATAGTAGTCCCGCTACTATAATCCTCACTAAAACAACAAAGACATATGTAGACTTTATCAAAACATAAATACTTACATTCATAAGTTTCATAAGTCCTCAAGGTCACTTGTGATTACAATTCATGTAAACCTCAACATAGACCATTCATTAATGGATAGAACCTTAAGATAATTAATTTCATTAAATCTTCCTTGACTTAATTTGATTACAACAATATTATTTATAAATCCACCATTACATTTTCTCCACAAAACCACATCATGCAACAATTCTCCATTCACAAATGCTATTTTCCTTCAACTTCAAAGCCAATGATTTCGTCACCAAATTTGTGATAGTTTTTTTCATTCTCATCCTACCTTTGGCCATTCTCCTATTTTATTTTTTTGTACATTAGAGGTGTTTTATAATGTTTTGCATAGCAAAATTTTAGAATCTAAAGTTTGTTTAAAATGTATTGTGATTAGAAAATAAGTTCAATTTGAAACTTTAGACATGATGAACGATTGTGTTTAGGGTTGAAGAAAGGCTTTTCCTTTTGTGTTTGGCTATTAATTTGTTGGAAAATTTTGACAACATTGTTGATTATGAGTGATAAAGATGGTTTGGTGAAGTAATGATGATTACTAAATGATTAGGATGGAGTTAGTAAAAGTTTTTCTAGCTTTTATGGTAGCATTCTTTTATGCAACATGTCATTTTTGTTATATGGTGTGGTAGAGTTGGAAATCGAGATATGGAACTTATTTTGGACTATAAATTTGTTTTCATTTTTGAATTTTTTCATTTTAAAAAGAAAAATTGTTGTTTGCAACAAATTTTTCAATTGCAAACAACATTTCTTAGTTGGAACAACGTTTTTTAGTTACAAAAATTGGTTGCAAATGATTGTTTTTCTTGTTGTGTGAAGGGTATCATTTTTGTGGTTTGCATGGAAAAAACAAATGTGGATTTCTATGAAAAAACATTTAAACATGGTGCATGGTGGATTACCATGCATTATAGGGGGATTGATTTTTCTTTTTTCATTGTTGTGTGTTGCTTAGAAGCTATTAGTTTCTTGAGGACAAAACTTCAACTATGCCTACCTTTGTAAACGAGCAACATGTTTAATAAAATGGAGTGCTTTAGGACATGATGACAAAAGAGAAAAAAATTAGGGTCTTCACAAGGTTATTATGTGTTTGGTTAGTTTTGTGTTGTAATCAAATTTTAAAGTTGAAAGCATTGTGAAAAATTGGTTGGGTCAAAAGTGGGTCAAGATCATTATAGGAGTATGTAGGGGAATTGAAATTGAAATAGATAGAAATGTGATTTGTTTGAAGGTGCATTTGATGGTATGTGACATTTATGAACACTGCAAGAGATCTTGGGGACTTTTAGGTTGTTGATGATCATTGGTTTAGTAATGAGATTTTAGTTGTCGAAGTTTTGAAGATTGTGAGATTAGGTTGAAAGCAATGTTGAAATATCATTATGTTGGAAGTGTTGGGAATAAGGAGGGCTTTATTTTCTTATTTAGGTTATTTAATTTGTGAGGTATTCTACAAAGGTTTTAGAAGTTTTTAGAAGGTTTCATTTTATATGGGAAAATCTTATCTTGATATTGTATTTGTTGTGTGCATTTTCTAAATGTTGAATATGTTGTAACAATCAAAATCCAATTTGTTCTAATGTGCAAGATGATGATTTACAAATGGTTATATCTAAAGTACGATTGTTGTAAATTACTATAATAGGAGGAATTGTGTGTGAACATGGGGTGTCATCCTTGCAATATGTGTGTTGTTTCATGATGTAAGAATGTGGGTTTGTGTGGGTTTTATAATCAAAGATGTGCATCAAGTTAATTGAAACCACTGCATGGTACATCTAAAAGGTCTAATCCCAACAAGAGCATATCCATGATTTGTGACAATAAGTGTTGTGATGATATCATAGGTTTAAAAATAAGTTGTAGCGTTTATAATTGATCAATGGATGCATCTCCAAAAGAATTATTTGGTAGCCTTCAATTTTTGGTTACAACATGTTACAACTTTTGCAACCACAATTCAATTCAACAGAATCAAAGATGCTATTTGAAAACCATTGAAGAGGAAATTCCCAATGCTTCATTTATTTGGAAATCAACACCATCCATCACCACACTCTATATGCATTGTCGCAAGTACTTATTAATTTCAAAATGATTAGATTCTATTCGTCAATCCTCGCAATTAAATCCAAAGTTTTTTCCCTTGTGCAAATGGCACTGAAACCAATCCCACCACAAAAATCTATAGTTCCAATATATATAATACCTTGAGCCCCAAAAAAGTAACAACAATTTCAATTCTAACTACCAATGCACCTTAGTTCATCTTCATTTTTTGATTGTTCGGTTTGATAAAAAATTAGTACTCTTAGTTTTCAATGTGTCTTTTGAATTGTTACATTGAACCCTTATTTTGCAATGAGTGAATAGTAATTTTGTTCTTCACAATTCAACTTTTCAAAAGTTTCATCACCATCCCCCCTTTAATTCTTCATGGTTTAATATTAACCTTATATATTTGTTACTATCAACATAAGGTTAAAAAAACCATTCAAAGCAAAGGTTGACTTTCCACCTATCCCATCATTTCATTTGATTTGTTTTATAGGCACTTGTGGGCTCTTTCATTTTTCTACAAGTCTACTTCACCCTAAGGATACCCAATAAAGGTTTTTTATGTTTTTAGCTTCATCACTAGCAACAACCTTGGATGCAACCCTCCCAAAATCTCTCCTTCTCAATGCATACTTTACCTAGAACTTCCTATATGCTTTTACTTTATAGCTTAGATTATCTCATATTGTCCTCATGTCTCAACATCAAACCTTAATGATATGGAAATACATTGTTCATCTTGACTTAATTGCCATTGGTGCAACAAAAAAGAAATCAATATCAATTGCTAGGATGCAATTAGAGCTTCAATTTGCTATCCTCATTCACATTCAGATTTATCCTCTAGAACAATTACCTCATCACACTCCACATTTTCTTCTCCCATCCATAGCCCTCTTGCCATCTTCTTATCCTTCCCCACATAGCTCCCAAGAACATGTTTCTTGTGAAGCCTTCCCATCCTTTTCATAAATGCATCGTTATTTTCCACCTCTACCTCTCTCCCAAAATTAATAAACAAACCTGCATCAAGTCCAAATTCCACGTAAAATAACAATCACATAGCTTCTTCCTGTTGTCCTTATAAATCCCCTTAACAGCCATCGTCAAATTTAGAAAGAAGACAACAATGGAATGCAACTTTTTGCCTTGCAATAGAAAGTTGACAAGAACATCCTAAATCCTAAACCACTTCTCATTCACACTCTTCCATCCTAAATCCTAAACTACTTCTCATTCATACTCCAACTATGCTCAATGGTGAGAGCAGAAAGTTGATGTGACCCCATACTGAACAACAATCATTCTCCGAACATGGAAACACCCTAATTTAGGGCTATACACTACATTCAGAATTGGCTACCAAGGTGAAACGAGATATTAACTCAGTTGAGGTTCATCCACAACTGAGTTATAACAGGCATCCAGTGAATTGTGCGCTGGTTCACTCTGGCCTCTGCCCATGGCAGGTTGGAAACAAGGAACACAAATATTAAGTCTGGCCTTTGGTCTATAAACAAGGCTTGAGCTTCATGCCATACTTATATAATGGTACATTGTCAACTATTTTCATCTCTTGTGTACTGCTCACCTTGATATGCCTTTCAATTGATTGGCCATAGAAAAACAAAAGGAAAGAAAACTCACGAGTTACAACTGACCTTGAGATAAGTGTTCTAGGGCATTATTATTTGTTCTCAGGGTCCTATTGCCAAAAGATGAATAATGGCAATAGTCCAAGTGCAAAAGCCTGTAAAGCTTCAGGCAATTGAGCTACTTGGATAGGTGGTGGAATAGGTATCCTTGAAGTGCTTGCTCCCCATCTGGGAGAACCAAGGCTAGTTCTAGTAACCAGTGGCCTGGAGCTGGTTTGTGTGCTTATATTGTGGCAGATCCTTCAAACAAACAGCCAAGCAGAGAATGTCAACAATGCAGTGGCCCACAGGCAGCCCTCCTCCCTAAACTTGACTATGGTCCCCCTGCAGCAGCAAAGAGTTTGGCAACATCAAGAGGGGGGGCGGGGGGGAGAGAGGTCTTTTTACACCAGACAAATGATCAAGTATGGTCATTGGTGGGCAGTTGTGTAAGCAGTTGCATGGGATAAGATCTGATCTTCTTCAATGTAATAATTTGTCAATGATCCAACATTATGGTCGGCAAAGGTCATTGAGGGACAAGTGATTATCATCTACAAGGCCCCACCCCCTTCACCCATCCCTCTCAATCAGTGTTTTTTCAAAAAAAAATTTGGTTTGGTGATGTAGCCCAATTGGCAATCATGCAGAAAATAATTTATCCAAATTTGGCTATATACCAAATATGTAATCCTCCTCTATTCTTGGCTACCTACTGGAATTTTTCATTAAAATCTGGCAATTTGAAAAAAATTCCTTATAAATTGGCAAATTTAGGCCAAAATTTTTCATGAAAAAGCTTTTATAGTACAGGTCAAAATTATATCTTTCAGGTTGGAATTTGGCAAAAATTCGTCAACAAAAGAAAAACTGCTCTCAATTCTCCAGAACTTAAAGGTGAAAGGAAGTCAGATATCCCATAAGGCTTAATTTGCAAGCAAAGGTTGTGAAGGCCCTTGATCTACCAGTTGATGGGTTCGTGCCTTTAAAGACTACAGAGCTGAACCAACTCAAGGTTAGATGCTGCAGGTTTATCTGAGTCACTTAATTACTAATAATTTAAAGAAAAACCCATTAACATCCTGGTCAGTGAATTGTTTTGTGGCGAGTTGTTGAAAAGGTTTGACAGCAATTAAAATTAAAAGGAAATATTCTTTCAAAACTTTCCTTTTAAAAAATTTATTTTGGAGAAAAATTTGGCACAATTTGAGACAGTTCTTTTTTGGGGTTTTGGGGCCGTTCTTTTAAAGGAAATTTGTGAAAGAATATTTCATTCTCTCACAGTTTGGACAGTTTTTTGACAACGGTCTCCCACCAATGAATGCTAAATCTTTTCCAGGATGATAGCTAATGATGCTACATAAAAAAAGTGAAAGAAAACCACTGATTCCGGGTCTACTAACCAACAAAGAAGTACAAAGAAGCATATGGAGAAGGCAATGACAAGGTGAGAGGTGGTGCTGAGTAAAACTTGTGGCCGTTTATGTCATTCAGTGGTGTTCGTATATGTGATCACTCCACACATGGCTGATTGAGCAGCTCACAATTGTAGCAGATACTGCAGTGAGTGCAGGGATCCAAGGGAATAATGTAATGTCATAAGAAAACAATGACAAAGCCGTGGACAAAAGGTTAGTACGATACAGGGGCTTAGGACCAGTAATTGAAAAGCCAAATTTGCTCATGCTTCTTTCAGGCTGGATAAGTTATACGGTATATTTTGTATTAGATACTATGAATCAATGCCTCAGAAAAGAGGTGAGGCAGTTTATTATGGTGTCAGTAGCAGCTTTTATGAGTTGCTTTTAAATGGGATCATGGTAGGTTTGGACTTCTTTCTTGTTTGTACTTTTTCAGTCCATTCCTTTGCCAAAAGTTTGTAAGAAGGATCTGAGGTTGAGACAAAGGTCTCAGCAGAGAGCAGATGCCTGGAGCTGGATTCCAGAGTGATTTACAACAGCTTCTGTACCCCTCCAGTTACAAACTTTGTAATTTGCTCCAAAAACCTTCCAAACTGGCCTTGTCAAAATTTGCATGCCCTGAGCCTTAACCCAACTCCAAAAACTGCAATGTGTACCAACTTGAAAAGTTCACAACTTTCGTGTTGAGTTCAACAGTCAATCAAATTGTCATGACACATACACATATTGGCCTCTAGTCTCTAGTGCCAGCCTCATCTGGGTTGATTTTTATTTATTTATTTATTTATTGACTGAAAGGACAAGTCCCACCTGGGTTGATATTTCCAAGCAACTTGAAAGTTTTATTGTTGGCTACGTTTTAGCTTAGATTTATTAGTAACAATGCCCCAATAAGAGATTGATGATTGTCCATATTTGCCCATACCTGGAGCTAGAATCATCCCATATGTGGGGCTAGTATTGTCCTGCAGCTGGGTTGGATATGGTTGTTCAGGTTGTGTCACACGGAACTTCCAAACCAGCTCACCACCAACTCTTGAAATGTTCAGGGGTCCACTAGAATTATGATTAGCATCTCATGTCAATATTCTTATATTTAGACAAGGAAATTCTTGAACCTTGTTCTCTTGCCCTGACCATTTAAGGTAGATCGGTCTAGAACCTGATGATAGATGAAGTTTACAAAAGATTGGCTCTACCAAAGTAAAACTAAAAAGGACCTATTACAAATGTTACAAATCGGCCTCGGACCTTGAACAAGACAAAGAGATTTATGGAGGAAGATCAAGATGTCATCATAGGACCAAATCTAGTTTGATGTCTCATCACTTCTGGTCCAAAGCTTGCAAATGAAACATTAATGAGCACCATCTTCTTTGTTTCATTGGTACTTTGAAAGATTCTGATGAGTGAAGACCAAATCTTTGGCACCTCAAAAATTATTGTACAGTTGGCTGTCCATGTCTCAATTGCACTTGGTACTCTAGTGTTCCCAGTCTAAAATGGACTCAAATACTAGATTCCTGGGGTTCAGCCAGGTTTGTCAACTGTTTTCTTCCGTATGGACTGAGAATTCACCCTCGTTTTGACTTTGGAATATTGCTGGGAGCTCAAATTTGTGCAATACTTAACTAGCTGCTTAAATCTTTCTCGTACTTACGGCAGCTGATCCCTTTAACAGGTTCACATAGGATGTTCTTCACAAAGCACACCAAGTACCACATTATGAACACAAATCAAATTTTGGAACAAACCCGCATGTTTAAAAGTCAGTTGCAAAACTTGATGAAGGGTACAAAGCACATGTACATATATATATATATATATATATATAGTTGTCACATTAGGGTACAATAAACCAACTGTATAGTTTGGTCCACTCAGGCTTGAACATGATTTTGATTAAATTCTTCCTCACTGAAAGGAAGTTGCTGACTAAGCTTTTTAACTCAGCTTGGTAAAGTTTCTCATTGTTCAAGTTTCTCTTGGATTAAGTATATCATGTTCATTAACTTGAAAGCTTGGACTGCAGTCATTTGGTAAATCATGGGTGCACCTTATGATGGACTTGTAATTTGGCCCATCAAATTCATGAGTGTACCCAAATGAAGCTTTGTGGAGTTTTTGTACTATGAATTATGGCTTGCTCCAAAGGCTCTACCCCATACAGGGTTACAAGAGAGACCCTTGAGAGTGTTGTTTTTAAAACTGTAAAGCACTCAGAGAAATTGGAGAGCAGCTTTTATACACATTAATAATGCCTCTTTATAAATAAGAGGCACCTCATGCCTATGAGATGTGTCTTCCTAGGTCCCTTATTTCAGGAATGTCCCTTAGGGCTTTACCCTACACATAGTTGGGAATGGTCCAAACTGATGAAACCCTAGAAATGGGATGAATGCTGCTGTCTGCCAGGCCTGATAGATGAAAACCTAAGCAACAGTGGTGTCATTGTTGGAGGCAGCTACACATGGGGGCTAATTGGTTTGAACTTGATATGGAATTATTTTAACCTACTTGGACCCCTGCTTTTAGTACATCCATTTTTCCTCATCCATGGTCTGGAAAAGAAACCAACTAAATTTTGGTAAGGCCCAGCTTGATCCCAGACACCACAACCTAGTATACAGGAAATTTGTAATATGAGGATTTAACTAGGGAAAGAAAAATTGGTTGACAAGTTAGTTCCACTTTAGCAGCTAGGGATGTGTCATATCATGGTCATCAAAAGAAGACCAATTGAACAGCAACATGATGCTGTTAGAAAGCAGGGTTGTAATTCTTCTTCAGCAGCCCAGGCTTGTCAGATTCATCTCTACAAACAGCTGCAAATCTGGATGCAATTTTTTCAATTGTCCAGTTGATATCCAATAAAGGGATTTCAAAGAAAAGATCATGGAAAGAAAGCCTTGACTTGATTCTAGCATACACTGACTAGTGCACTGAAATGCAGCAAAACTATTCCTGTCACAGTGCTTCCTGGTGTGATAACATATACTGGATTTAGATCTCTGGTCATGCGTGTTGTACTTATTAGACTGTGTTCTAATAAGTTGCTTAGAAAATCAAGCTGTAAGTAGAATCCAGAAACTCTTTCCTTGTCAAATTTTTGCAAGTACCTACCACCATTGGGCAGTTCTCTCTTTTTCAAAGAAAGAAACAGCAGGCGAGGTTTGGGTATATGGACCCTTGACCAAGGCTCTTAGAAAATCAAAGTTCAGATTTAACTCATAACTCTAGTTCTCAAAAAAATCAAAGAACCAGCCCAAGAACCTACCCTGATCTGTTGGTTCTTTGCTGGCCCTTCTGTAGAACCTTCTGGTTCTTTGGCAAATTTCAAAATGCCAGAGCCAGAGGTTATGAAAATTCTTAAAATCTGAAAACCAGATGTTTTCAAATTCTGAATATTGTAAAAACCCAGAACAAAAGGTTATTCAAAAAGAGAAAGAAATACACAACATTGCTACTTACTATTGCAAAATTGACATGAGACTTTAGAACAGGTCCTTACTTGCTCAAAAAACAAATTGGATATTGGTTATGATCCATATGCAGCTGTAAATGTTTTAGAAACTTCCAGACAGTTCCTACCTTCTAAAACCTTGGTTTTAATTAAAAACCTGTGACATTTTGCTTAGAGTCTATTGAGGACATCATGTGTACTGTTAGGTAACCATGCTAGCCTGTAGAGGGCCTTACATATTTTGTAAGGTCCGAGGCAGGGTGTCATTGTAAACTGACAAGTTTTTAAGTAGGAGAAGGGTCTATCTTGAGAAACGTCTCCGACTTCCACAGTATACATACCTATGATCATGGGCTCCGCGTTAGAGCTTGACATTGTGTCTAGAACCAATTTCTGGTGACTAATTTGACACATAGATGCAAGGAGATTTGTTGTGCCAAAGCTTCAAATTTTCAAACTTGCACAGAAAGGAATTCACTTTCAATGCAGTTTTGTGTACAGTAATCAACCTCTGTTTCTTCAACACCTACCCTCTTCTCTTATATGTAGAATTTGACCAAAACTAAACAGCAGCAGAAATTAGTGGCCGAGCTTTGTTGTGTTGATCATCTGTGGCTTGACCACAGCTGTTGGGTGGCATGCAGGACGCGTGCACTTCACTGCATTCTAAGCAAGTTCCAAAACAAGTATGGCACTTTTTTCAACAGTCCCAAGTACAAAAAATCCATACATACTTGAAATGAATAACATCCAAAAACACATTGGCCTCATATGAATGTAAAACTTCCATAGCTAAAAGAAGGAAATGTTCACCAAATTTAGGTTAATAAAAGTATACAATCATAGAGATTATTATTTTCCCCTTCATTGCTCCTCCACTCAAAAAATTCACCCAGTTTCCCCACTTAGAGTTTAGGGTGGCTTTACATTTTGAAAGCTGGAGTGCACGCATACTCATACTACATCTGGGTGACATTGAGTATATACTACCCCATACTTTGTGATTCTGATTCTAAGTGAATGTGCACATTGGACTTGCAAATCTCACATAGATCACTCATGAATCAAATACAGGTCTAACATCTTATATGAGGAGAAACAGATGAAGATTGACCAATCATATACAATACTGCTACAACTACTAAAACAGGACTAAAACAGCAAATTACATATCAATAGCTTAAGTATGTTAATAAGTATACCCAACTAGGATATGGAACAAAGTAGAGAAGGAAGCTAACCGCTTTCTCACTTGGGAATTAAAAAATGAACTTGGGATATTAGCTTATTCAATACATAGAGAGCAAATGTGTTCAATTTTGGTGTTCCAATGTCTGTTATGCATAAATCTGAGCATAAATCATGATCTGGATTCCCAAATCTAAGCAGCCTCAGAAAGAGGCCCCTCCCACATTCTGCCCTGCCCCCTGCCACCCCCTCAAAGCTATTTAGAACTTATTACTAGCTCACACAACTGTGGTGCCCACAATAAAGACCTACTGCTCAAATAACTGTCATTCCTCGCATTAAAGACCAACTAACTAGTGCTCACTGCTCAAAGAACGTGGAAGGTTGGGGTGGGTGGGTTGGAGAGGTGCCTGGGTATCATCAGCATCAGCACCTCATGGGGAAGGTAGGTATGAAGGAAGTCATCTACTGGCGGGTGGCAGACTCACCCCCAGGAGAATCTTATTTGGAGTTTTTTCTTTCTCAAAATGAACTACGTACTGTGTGTTGAATCTTTACAATGTTTACGTGGAGAAAGAAACCACACATGGGTTCGCGTATCGTCGTCGTCGTCGTAGAACACCATCTCTTGTGTGCTTCTTTCTTGCAAAGCTCATGTATGGTTGCTGCTCAAAAGGACTTCTGCTACTCAATTTGGAACTGCAGCCATCTATGAGCATGGCAAGGAAACCAACCAACCCCTTCGTGGACAAGAACTGTAAGCCCTTTTTTCCGCAGAAAACCATCACATAATTTTCTGCAGGTGTTTTCTACAGGCTGGGAGGAATGCTCATGGCAGCTGCTGCATGGGTGCACTGGTTTAGGGTTTAGGGTTTAGAGCTAGATCTGTACAGAGTTCGAGCTCCAGAAGAAGAACATGTGTTGACCATGATCTATCGGGACACTGTTAAAGAAAGCTGCTACAGTTTGTCAATATTGTGGCTACAGATCCTCCGTGACTCGTGTCTCGAGGTTTTCTAACGATCTGAGGTTTTCTATAATCCGTGCCAATGAGATGCTCGATCAACAAGAAACAGAGCTGTTAGAATTTTGTTTGGCGATCACTGTCCACCGATGGACATGGTGAGGTCTAGTGTAATCCCCTTTGGAGGGACCTGTACTGCTGCTGCACTCTCGCTCTGCTGCAATGACAGACAATCTGAAATCTCCTCGTTAGTTCCTGGCGGTAAGCTGAAGGATCTTGTTATCCAAGATGGTGGTGAGTAGCTCTTTGTACGGGAGCTGTATGGGGAAAGAGAGAGACTGGTAGTACTGTCAAGCTGCTGCTGATCGTGGTTGCTGCAGTCTCGCTCATCTGTAGACTGTACTCCCCCAGCTTGCTTGCGAGATGATGAGAACCAGCTTCCAGCTGGTGGTTGAAATGCCGAAGGTCGTATGGGTTGTGGAAGTTCTGGCCCGCTTGAAAACCGTGACTTCTTCTCTGCACCAGGTTCTGCTTCGTGTTCCATGCCTCTCTGCAAGCAATGGGCAGGGTCAAAAAGGTCTGGACTCGAAGAATCTAGTTGAAGAACAGAGACTGCACAAATCAGATGGGGTGCAGCTGCTTCCATAGACGTCAAAACGAGCATCATCATGATTGCAACCCACCTGAGATTGTGCAAAAGCCCGCTTTCGTTGGACATCCGACATGCCCCAGCCTGCACCCATGACAAGACCTCTGCCTCCTCCTGCAACTTCATCATGAGCCCCGCCGCGCGCCTGTTCTCCCTGCATGTTCGAAGATCCACAGCTGCTATCTAGCAACTGTCTGAAATGAAGAGGAGACGCCAATGATGACGCCGTACTCGCCGTCGCAAGAGCGCCAACAGATTGACCGAGATTCGCAATTTTCAACCCGACTTGATCAATTCGTGGCAATTCATCTTGAGATCCCCATCTCTCACAGTCTGTGTGCATCATCATCCGCTGCTTCTTCAACGAATCTCCTCCCTCTAGTGATGGGTAGTCCAGCGCCAGGTGCTGCTGCTGGATGCCGTCCTGATGTGCCACAGAGTACAACCGTTCTACACCTGCCCACATGCAGGATTCGTTGATCCGCGACCCATTAATGACGATCTGCATCAAGCAACAACTATTCTAGACGTACCTTGCATGCAAACACAAGACCTTGAGAATCTCGAACGTTGGCAGCAGGTTCTGATGTTGGAAATCGGTGGATTAAGAAAATTGAAACCGATGACATATCAATTGCGAGAAGATGTTCAACAAAATCTACTGTAGAAGTTTACAACAAAGATCCTTTGTCCAAGAAAGTCAACAGGTCATTGGATTGGCAATAGATGAGGAGCTAGGCAAGGTCTGGGTTGAATCCCAGATCTTCTTCGAAGCACTTCCAGGATACAATCCTGAAAGCACCAAAGGTGTACAATCGCTGCAGCAATCGAATGTGTTTATAGTATACATTTCTGAAGGTGAGGTTACATGTGTATTTCATTACCTGCGTCGTTGGCCTGATGGCACTGTTGTCTCTGATTCCATCGCTCGGCAAGCAGTGCTGGCGATGGTCTTCGAGACCACTCATCTAGCTCCGTCCGGAGATCCATTGAATGACCAGGTAACGTGATTCCAGTAAGCGACTTGAGATCCCCCCTTGACCAATCCACCGCCACTGGAGTAGCATTTCTTCCACCTTCGCCGTGCAGAGCTGGCCAGCCAAGAAGTCCGGTTGCGGTCTTCTGGACCCCCGTACTCCCCAGCGCGGCAGCTGCTGGCCGCGGCACCCATTCTTCATGCACATTCTGCCTGCACAAACAGCAGAAGCAGTCGGTAGCTGAGACGAACGCCCACAATTCTTGACGAAATCCTCTCTTTCCTGAGCAACTGGATCGCTGAAGATTCTATAAGATCCGTGAGCAGAACTTCACAAATGTCCCTGGGTCTCATTTGATTCTGGTGGCACAATATGAAACTAACCGAGCTCCAATCAAATCTGTATGATTCCTCGTGCATCTTGCACAGTGAAAACCCTATCCAGCTGGGTGATTCATGCATTGCTCAAATGATAATCTGCAAGAATTTCTGTTGCATGTTCATGATTACCTCAAGGACATTGTCAAGTGGTGGTCGAGCTCCAGATCAGATTGCTGCTGCATGACCCCAGCAGGAGGACGGCGCAGAAAGTTGTGGATGATACGCTGCTGCTGCCCACCACTAAAATCTGTGTCAGGCTGCAGTGAAAAAGCCGCAAGGCTGTTTGTAGAACCAGCGCCATACTCAGCAGCTACAGCTGCGTGCATGATCCCATGATGAGGGAAACGTCTGGCAGCGTTCATGAGTTGCAGCTCATGGGTTGCGTCAGAAGTATCTTGAAATTCCAATCCTTGATCGTCATCATCATCCTCATGTCCAGCCAACGTCCCGCGACCTGTTATCACAAGTTTGTGAAGAAACAATTTTCCATCCTGGCATTAAGATCAAGCAGATCATGCAAAGTCTCTACTGTGAACCACGGGCGTTCTGGCAGCTTCATGTGCCTTCAGGCCCCCTAGTAGGAAAGATTCAGAAACTGATCATGCAGCAGACGAGCACAGCTCTTGAACAACGAGTATATAATGCCTGCAGGCAGCTTGCCTTTTGGATTAAACGCAAGTTCAGACTTGAACTACATTCTGAAGGGCATACCACTATGTCCGTTTTCGTCGTTCTTCATACTCCTATACATCTGCAGCCACCAACGTCACACCAAGGCCACATTCGGCAACATCAGAGCTTCAGATCTTCCGACCCCAATTACAGTGCATGTATCACCATGTTGCAATGCATCTTTGAACCCATTCAAAACCGCATTCAGGAAGCAATCATGTTCAGCAAATCAAGTTCAGTACTGTAAGATCCAACCCTATTCTTTGATTCTACACTGCAATTCGGAACAACTTGCGATGCTCAAAGTTTGAAAGACTTTTCTCTATTTACTTGAAGTCTTGATGCAAGCTTCAACATTGAGCTGCTTAGTTGACCATTACAAATAGACTCAATGTAAGAAAGACAAGCTCATGTTGCACATTCCTTTTATACAATTGAGGACTCGAGAACTTTGTCACGGGATAGAACGCGATGCAGCCGTATGAATTCTGCATGAGGAGGTCTCAGGGAACTTTGACTGGCAGATCAGAATGTGGAACAAGATGCTAGCTGCACAACCATGTGCTGCATGCATGCATGGCCCGTTGATCTGATGTTGCAGGGATGAGCAGTGGGCACAGGACAGATGAAAATCACCTGGAGGTGACTCTTGACGTGAGCGATGGTGAGACCTCTCACTTCCATGAGCTGTAGCACCAACTTTGGTGTAGCTCCTGCAACACCCAACAAAATTCCACAATGCTCATGTCAGCGGTTAGCCCAGCTCTACACAAATTCTTCCAGATCATCCCCAATGCAGCAGAACTTCTAGGTGCGTACCTGTGTACGTTCATGATTCCCTCAGGCTGCCAGTGCTGTCCGGAGCACAACACTTTCAGAGATTCTCTCGAGACTTTCTTTACAAAGAGAAAGCGGCTTAATCAATTTAGTAGCAATGACACAGAGCCTTCTTTCTAATGCATGCACAAGATCTCTGTGCAAGTACACACGGATCAGATTCATAAGGAAGCAGTTCAAGCTTTAGTCTAGACGCTCACTTTCTTGACCACCAAGGCGCTCGACTGCATGAACAAAGCAATGGTGCAAATCAGCTGTCCAGCGCAAGCGAGGCATCTTGGAGCGCAAGTACTGCCGCACGGTTCCTCCGGGCCTAGTGCTACCTCCTCCTGCAGAACTAGTGTAAGAGCCGCCTTGGAGGAAGCCTCCGCGATTACCACTGGCCGGGGAGCTGCTGCTTCCACCACCTGTGGCGGTGTTGTGGCTCTCTGATGACTGCTCAACTACGTACTGATCATCATGATCCCCACAGCTCACGGACTTATGCGGTCTCTTGTTGAGGAGGTGGTTTGATCCGTGGCCCCACTTCTCCTGCTGCTCGCTGCTATTACTGTGCTCTTCTTTTGGCTGCATTCTGATGGCAGACCCAGCACCCGTAGCTAGCAGAAGTAAGCGCTGCTTGTGTCAGCTTCGACGATGAGTGCCAGGGAGACATCCGACACTTGAATCACGGCCCACCCAGATCCCCAAGAGTGACATTGTCACTGTTTTTCTCACCCTCACGGCCCTAGTCCTCGCCCCCTCAGATTAGCAGTCTGAAGCTGCACAACACCTTTGCAGCACCCAACTAGCCGAACTGTGGATACAAAAGGAGCAGCTTGTGAAGAGACAAAATGTATGAAGCTCCTCAAGCTCCTCAAGAGACATGTATGAAGAAGATGTCCGGCTGCAGACAGGTTCTTTGTTTGCTGTTCAGTCCGCCCCGACACACCGACGTTTGTACATCAAAAAAGCTTCGACATCAAATTTCTGCCGTTCTAAATTTAGATCCACTCTGCAGTCTCAGGGAAGAAAAACGAAGGCACTGATCTCCCAGGCCAGATGAAGTGTTCAACACGACAAATGGGTTACAAAGTTGAGCGAGCGAGCATCAACTAGTTCTTAAAGAAAGTCTGGCAGCTGTGACCCGTGCAAATCTTTCAACCCCCGGCGATGGTATAGAACCTGTCTCGAGACAACTTCTAAGGCAGTTCTGAAGATCACCAAATCATCGACTCATGATGAAGTTGTAGCAAGTCTGGCATCTGCAGACGTTGGAAGTCCGTCGAGAGTTTCTCCGTCGGAATTGCTATAAGCCCTAGGAGATCATCCTTTTGTCGGCGCACATGTGCAGCATTCCGTCAAACGAGATCAGAGGTTGGAACCGTTGGAGAGAGAATATTGTTCCGGCGAGGTTTGCAGGCCGAGTACTTTCGCCGAGTCTGTTTCTCGGTTTCAGGTACAAGAAAACAAGTCTCGCGCTGCAGACAACTTTAGGAAACGACGCTTGTGCTAGCAGACTCAGACATTCTCGCAGAGCAAAGCATGAGGGTTATCGTGTAAGTACTGAAGAAGCCCTTGCTTGAAGGAAGGAGGAAGCAGCAGCTGGTTCCGGCGGCGTGAACAGCAAGTAATCCCACCAATTTCAACACCCTGCGAGCAAAACCCGCCTCACCTCAAGGAGAAAAGTCTGCTAGCACAGCTCCCAAGCTGTTGTGAAACGACTCGTATAAGCAGCCATAGGAATTACTTGAAATATGCGCGCGTGAAGAGAGAGAGCACTGCTGCATCTGTTTGTTTCGAGCTGCAAGATGAAGCCTTCAAAGAGTACTGATCATCACATAGAAATCACATCCACAAGTATGCACTACGTCGGAATCGGTCTTCTCGCAGACACACATGCGCGTCGCAACAAACCAAACAAATTCCCAAGACTTGGTCGAGTCCGCGACTAGAGAGTGTCTGCACGAGAGACAAAGACTGACCAGAGGTTCTCACTTCACTAACTACTCAAACTGCATCCCTAACTATGGTATTTCAACACAGCACGCTTCTCGATGCAGGCAACTAGGTTCAGAGATCGAGGCAAAAAGCTTCCGCGGGCATTTGGCTGCTTCACAGTGGAAGAAGCAAAAGAAAACAAAAACACCAAAGGAAAAAGAACTAGTGATCCCGGCGGCGTTTGCAACTGTCTTTACGATTCCGGCAAGATCTGGAAAAGCTCATGAACCAGCCAGACGGTTAGCCAGCGGACTAACTGGCAAGCTGTTCCTCGCGAGCGAGAAAAAAAAAAGCTAAATGAGTCAGAAACCCTCCACTTCACTCAATCACGCACTCCTTTCCCGCACGACAAAAGAACATGCTGCAAACAGCCCAGGGGGTGTATACACATACTCACTAGTCACGAACCCCCGTCGAGTAAGTACTACAGCATCCCATGAGCTACAGGAACACCATGGAATGATTCTAGAAACAAGCGGATCTAAAGCGTGTGAGAGAAGAAACCTAGGAAGGAGGGACAAAAGAGGGCATAAAAGCCTGGCAGCAAGCAAGCTAAGAAGGCAGGGGCTGAACAAGGAAGCAAGCAAGTAAAGCACGCACACTCCACTTGAAACAGGATTCCGGCAAGTGTTTTATTGCAGAGAGACAAGGGGCACGAAGCAGCAGCAAAGACGAGGAAGAAGAAGAAGATGATGAGCGTTCACGACGAAGAAGAAGAAGAAGAAAAGAAGAAGGAAGGGCAGGCAGGTCATCAATGAATGCGTGCGCTGCTGCTGCTGCGACGCAACAAAACCAGCACCCAAGAAACAGGGAAAAAAGAAAAAGGCGAAAAAAAGGAACCCGTAGTTTGACTTTCCTTTCACTTTTCACCATTCTCCTGCAGCCAGGGTTTTTTATTTTCCAATTTTCTCACATCTGTGGCCTGGCGATCATCCATAACAGGACTAATAGCCAAATTTGGTTATTTTAGCGACATGCTAGAACTTATGGTCTAAATCTGGTGATTTCAAAAAAAAAAAAACCTTTGAATTATGGCTACTTTGGGACATTTTTTCCTTCAAAAAATTCT
>Ga0116231_10005209_pt1 | contig 25729 bp, 17 predicted proteins | sample S1TSphgellanicum_2_FD_89695 | JGI IMG/M metagenome (GOLD analysis project Ga0116231, IMG submission 89695) | Host-associated microbial communities from peat moss isolated from Minnesota, USA - S1T2_Fd - Sphagnum magellanicum MG | ecosystem: Host-associated > Plants > Peat moss > Unclassified... | reverse complement strand
ACGGGCAACACGGACACACAAGACTCACCACGGCCCGGACCTTGGGGGAAGCCACCACCTTCCCCCTTATAGTATACTCTGTGACTCGTCACGGGGGTGGCATCCAAATGGCCATTTTGTCCCAGGACTCTCGCGTGGGAGTCCCGAAATCGCGCATTTTCGGGACTCCCGCGACTTTGAAGCTTCATAACTTTCGGAGCAGACCTCTGATCGACTCGCCGTTTGAAGCAAAGTTGTAAGTCTCGTCGAGACCTTTCCAACGGTATGTCGCACGTTTTCTGCAGCCAAGTATTTCGGGTCGATTCCCGACTTTTAGTGGTCGGGAGTCAAAACTAGGGGACTCCCGGGAGTTCGACTCCCGGGCCTTCTTTTGGCCAGAACTTGTGTTTCAGATGTCCAAATGAGCCATGCGAGCCCATTTTGGACATCTACACTTCAAGACCTTTCCATTGACATAAAGAACGCAGTAAGCCATGGAGTTTTGACCCCTCAAAACGCTCTCTGAAGTTTCGGGAGTCCTTTTGGGACTTCAACTCTCACCAACTCCCAACATGGGAGTTCACTTGGGAGTGTGAGGGTTCACTCCCTCACACTCTTTGCACTCTCGGGAGCATGTGATATGACTCCCGGATCTACTTATAGGCCCGCAACCTTGCAACCCCCTTGCCTTCGTCGCGAGCCAAGGCCATGGTTACGACACCCATTCCTTCAAAACTATTATAAGATTTTCATTCTACTTTCCTTTCTTCTCCCCTCTATTAAGCCCAATCATTATTTTCCTCTTTAAGAAGCTTGTGGGAATAAGTGTTCAAGATTGAATGAAAATTTTCTCGAACGCAAAGAGAGAGCCCCCAATGATCCAAGTCCGCTTTTTAAAGAGAAGGAAAAGGGAAGTGAAGGTAGATTCAAAGCTTGGTGGCCAATGGAAGGTTCCATGCTTAGTGGCCAATGGAATGTTCCAAGCCTAATGGTCAATGGAAGGTGAAGGAAAAACACCTTTTCACCTCTTCCATTTTCCCCCTAACAAACTTTATTTAAACTTTCAATTTTTCCTTTGACCTTATGGTTTTACTTTACCATGGTTCTAAGCTGTTACTCACACCTTTTTTTCCTTTTCTTCAATCTATAAATTACGATTGCGCATCTTAATGTAACAAGTCCTTCACACCTTCATTGTCGATTTGATTTTGATTGAAGATCTGACCTTTTTCCTCTCCTTGAAATTATGGCATCGCGCATGGTCACATTTTACGGGCTGCAAGCCGCACAAGCGAATAAAGAACCGCCTCTAAAGTCATCTCTAGATCTTACCCTAACACAGCATCCTCGTGATGAAGAACCCGAACCTCGAGAGGTGCGTGTTCGTTTTCAAGTTGAACCCCCTCGAGCATGGTACTGTCGTATTTTTTCGAACTCTCGCACCTTGGTGATATTGTTGCAAGTCAACCCCGCTTCTAGTGACGAACCTGAAACTGTTTGTGAAGGTTGTTACGAAATTGAAGATACTTCTATCTTCGCATGGTCTTCAGTTCCCGGTGTTGGACACTATCGTTGGTTGCGCGATCTAATTTGTCGACTACTTCCTAATAGCAAGGCGGACTACCTAGTTCGCACCATCCGACGCATCTTAGATTTCCTACAGTTGTGAACTATCACTATGGCATAGCCCAATATTTTACATGTACTTGCAGCCCCTTGCTGAGCTTATCCTAATTCTGAATAAATGTTTCAGTTATCATTAGACCCCTGTTGCCATTGGCACACTATCATATTATCTATTTAATTGTTGAATTGCCTCAAATTAACCTTATGTTCAATGGCTTGAAGATTATTCTATCTCTATTAGACCTTTCATTAACATCCCTTCAACTGCTTCAAGAATTTTTAACATCCTTGCTACTCCCTAAATACCATAACAAGATTAATGTTGTGTTGAACATCACAAATTTTGGTGTTTACTTCTACCCCCAACCCTCTAAAGATTTCTCATCCCTAATTACGCAATAGAGTTTTTAAAACTATGGTTATTAGCTTTTGTTGAAGAAAAGAACTAATCGAACTCCTTATTCACCAATAACGCATTTTAGAAAAGAAAACAACCTCATTACGCACCAAATGCATTCATCATTCCCTATGAAGTCGCTAAAAGCCCTTAATAACCTTACCCCACTTGAATAACCCTGATGCAACTTTTAAAAATTGAGACTACCGCACATGGTTGTGTCGGTATGGTTCACTAGAGGCCTAATTTTTGTTGCCTCAAGAATTGTGATAAAATTAGGCCATTTAATGGTCACCTAGTCATTTACCTCAATTTTTTTTACACTTGCTATAACATTTAGGTTGAACATATGTGCATACACATAGGCTTGTCCTTGTATGTATTTGTTTTACCTTTGAAAGCAAAGTTAGTATGTTAGTTAGTTAATGTAGGATCAAATTGTTATTAATTTACAGTGAACCATAATGACTATTTAGTATGATTGTTTCCTTGTGGCCACGATAAGTGGCACTCATTATGATTATCTTACTATGGATGCTTTTGCAGCAATCCAATTTTCTAATGATATCACTATTATTTAGCCACTAGTCTACATTATGTTTCTTAATTGGGTGATTATTAGGTGTTCTTTCTTTCTTGTGGGATTTGAATTAACAACATATGGGTGATTGTAAGGATCCATATGCCATATCTAATTGTGCGCAAATTATGTTTTAAGGTTTGCATGCAAGTTGTTTTCATTTATCTCATGCTTAAGCTAGGAGTTTGGTCCTAGGTTCTATTGTAGGATTTTGTAACTTACAACAACAAGGAATGATAGTATGTCATTATAGGACTTTATAGGTTGTTCAACTAATTGTTTATAAAACTTGAAGTTCTTGATAAATAGGTGTCTTACAAGAGTTCTTAGGTAAGAAAGTATTTTTAAAAGGCTCCAAAAAGTATTTATTTAGCTTGCTACAATATTGTCCTAGGAGATGCTTGCATATGTGGGGAACTTTCAACCTTGTAAAGTCCTATCATATGTAATTCAAGACAATATCACGTTAAATTCAAATTGAAACACTAGGAAGACGTTAATATATGAACATGTAACCATTAGGCCAACCATATTAATTATGTATGTGTTCAATACTTAGAGGTCCATTGTTGTGATGCTCAAGAACCATAGTGTATAGCAATGGAATAGTACATTTCCCAATTTTCAAATGGTGACCATTCTGTTGAACATGCAACCTTTTTAAAAAACTAATGGAGATGAGTGGAACTTAACGGCCAAGAGTGGTGTATAGTGGAATTGTAGTGGGCACCTTGCCACGCATTCTAGATCACTCAACAATTCCACTTATCCACCCCTCAAGTGAAAATGGGCCCTTGCCACTCAATGTTGAGTGGAATAACTCGTGGAATAGGGACAAGTTTTGGAGTAATGCACCTATGATAGCATGTGGGCATATGGCAACCATTATCGAGTTGACCCAAAGAATGGACATCCATCACATGCCACGTATGATTATGGGGTGGCATGCATATTCATTCAAGCAAGTCCTAGTTTAGTTCGAGACCAAAACATAAAAGTTGCATATTCACAATATGTGGGAGTGTTGAAGGAGATTGTTATGGTGAACTATTTGGGACTTTGATTAGTTCAATTCAAATGTTCTTAGATTCTAGCAAATGTTTGTGGAAGCACAAGAACAATTCAACAAAATGAAAATGGATTTTGGATGGTCAATTTCCAATGTTGACACCCACCCATGGTGGAACCTTATGTGTTCCATGTGCATGTGTTTTAGGTATAATTAAACCTTTGCTTATATGTGATGTTGGTAGGCATTTGTCAAATAACATTAGAAATAACCCTAGTCCAAACCACTAGATAACCATTAAAAAATAACCAACCTTAAAACCACTAAACAACAACCAATGAATCCCAATAGACATCCATTGGTAATTTTTCAAAGTTTTGACATTAAAATGCACATGTTGGCTAATGTAGGTATTTTTTGTGCCACATATCATGACTAGCTTTGATTGGAGGGTTGTCTTCCAAAAAGAACCATGTTCCAAGCGAATTGTGGTTGAAAGAGTTGATCCAATGCTAGTGGCCACACTTGGAGCTAGATAATGATATGGAAACCATTGAACAATTGCATGCATCGATAAACATGGCGCAAGTTGCATCAAGACCATTTCAGGGGGAGGATGTCCTTGCCATGGATGTTGAAAGAAGGTTGGGTAGGCTTGAGGACCAATATGAGTCTAAAGAAGAAACAAATAACTAGTGCAATGTACATGATGATGGATTTTGCATGCACTATTTTATTTCATTATGCCACACATGGCTATGCAATAAACATACATTTTTTAGCAATAAATGTGTGTTTGAATTTTGTCCATGGTCAGAACCCATAATAATGCCCCACACTAATTAAACAATGGTCTGAACTAGTGTTGCATGCCCCAACAAACTAATATATACGTAGATTTTTACCATTAATGCAAACCATTTAAGTGATTTGGTTAGGAGGGAAGGGAGTGGTTTAACCATGTTTAAAGACAAAATCAGGCACCCAAAATTGGAAAAAAAAAACAAAATGATGGCACCACTATTGTTAGCCATTACAAAACCACGATAGTGGTCCTATAGTGGATTATACCCACTCATGCTGGTAAATAATGGTTTGCCATTGTGATAGACCACCCAAAGCCAAATTGGGTGGTCGGGCGTAGTGTTTAAACCACATGTGGTTTCCAGTAATGCATGATGGCATGAATATCCTTGGATCAAATGCTTGCCATCCATAAAATCCAACATGTGGATTAGGTGGTGCTCCTCTAGGTGGGTCTCAATCAAGTGATCCTTCTTTTGGTGATCTTCCATTAAGCGAAGCTCTAGGCGATTCTCCACCCAATTGTGGATATGAATTAGCCCTTATAATTTGTTGGATAGGAACACCATTACCATAGATAGGTAGTTTAATGGTAACAAGTACATTAACATGTAGAACTACTATCGTTGTTTGTTGAACAGGTACATTTCTCGTGACAAGAACTGATTGTTTTAGTCCATAAGTTGGAATTCTAATAGGATATTGATTTTACACCAATTGTTCAATAGGTGGCATTAGTTCTATTTGAATAACACTAGGTGCATATCCCTTTTTTCTCCTAGAAATCAATGGATTAGGTCCCTTGATTCCTAAATAGTACATAGAATACAAAAGATGGAACTATATTATACCACATTGGATACAATATAGTTTTAGGTTACCCTGCTATCAGTGGTGTAATAGGTTTTGACCAACCTAAATGTTGATTAATCGGTATTGGGTTGGTAACCAAACTCGGTTGTGTATGGGTTTATTATACATGTACACCAACATGTGTTGTTAATGTGCTCGGTACCACATGTTATAAAGAAGTTCTGAGTTATTATCTCATTAATCTCTTCAATTATCATCCACAAAGGGATAATTCTTGAATTCTTGTCCAACCTATTGACAATATGCATAAGTTAATGCAATTTCAACAGTGGGTTGAGTGGTTGTAACTTCATTTAAAAAATGGTCATTCAATGGTTCCCATGACATGTATATTCAACTAAACAATTTGATGAAATGGTTGTGTTTGTTGAACATCAATAGGGGTCATGATTATTTCCATTGGTTCTACAAGTTGTTGAAAACCAAATCTATATGAAGGTCTTTGCTCCAAGTTATGTAGTTGTTCCAACTGGGTTAAAAATTGGTTGCGCTCCAATTTTAAATTTATTGCAATTGGATTCAAAACAAGAACTAGTTCAAATGTATTGTAAACAATAACTAATGCTGATTAAGAGGCACAATTGTTTTGGGAATGTAGTAACCAAATGTTACAAACTGCCATTTCTGTCTTGTAGAAGTTACCTCATCAATATGTTGAACAAGTTTCATGTTTTGTCCACTTGGTTGTGCATTCGACTTCCATTGCTAGGATGACTATTAAGGTGTAAAAAATCGACCAATTGAAGGTACTTGATGAAAAGGTACTTCTACCGTAATACGTTGTTGAGGCTCATTGTTAGGAGCTTCAATCGGTGGTATTCCCTTGGCTTGAAAACATGGTTGTTCTTGTGGTTGAACCACCTCATGAATAGGTTGTTGCAGTGCTCCTAGTTTTAATTGCCTTCTAAGGCCCCTTATGACTACTCTTGACATCTCACAAAAATCATTAATTTGGATTTTCTTTTACTCAACAAGTTGCTAGGAAAAAATCAAGGATCAACATGCAAATCCAAAGAAATTCTTAATTACTAGTTTGCAAAGAAAAACAAAAGTATGAACACAAAAGATAATCCGAAAAAACTATTAAAGCTTATACAAATCCAAACCTAAAATATTAAAACAAAACAAATATTGAAAACCAAAGATTATAAACATTTTTGTTCGCACAAAACCACTATGTGTTAGCCAAATGTTAAGGGTGTTTTCTATCCTTTTTAATTTCACATTTTCTCTTCCAATTTCTAATTCTAGTTTATTGTAACTATCAACAAGTTTCTTCAAATCTGAATATTAAAACATAAGAAGCATTGTATCTCTTGCTTATTCATTAAGAACAACATTTCTAAAGCTTGCATTCCAAAAAATAGAAATGAGAAGCTTCACAAGAACATCAAAATAAAATTTGTTCAAAAATCAAAAACTTTTTCGAAGTTACAAATAATGAAGATCCTCCTATCTATCTTTAAGTCCTTCTAGTTATACCAATTCATAATAATGTTTCGACTTAAATAGTCATTAACCAATATAAACTTCAAAATCAAAATAACAAGTTACTGGTCACAAGTTCAAATCAACCTATTTTGTTAATCAACTAGTTACTATAATAGACCAGTTACTAGTTCTTATAATAGACCGATTAACTTAAAACCTGCTAACCAAAAACTAAAATAACTTTAGGTTATACTGCCTCACTGGTTACCTCACTGGTTTAACCAGTTACTATATACATATTGAAAAATTGAATTAACAATGGAAGGATGGGTTGTGAGTGAAAGTTTTTTTTAATTGCCATGTTTTAGATTTGCAATGTTTCTTTTTTCCAAGATGATTATGGTTGCAAGTAATGAATTGATCATGAAATAAATCTTTTTTAAACCATGTTGCTTAGTTCTCTTGCAATGATCCTAAAGTGAAAGCTCTTAAAAATTATAAGGCTTTAGTTAAAATAAGTTATATTTAAGTCCTTGGGTTTGTGGGATTTAATGAATTTACGTTGATTTTGAATAGTGGGGTGAAATCACCCTTGGGTGGTGCCACTAGAAACATCATACCTTAAATTTGTTAATCCCATCGAACTTCAATAGAAAAAATGGCACATTTAAGGAAGGCTTAAATTTCATTCAAAATTTTCTATGATGATTTTTTGAGAACATTATCCAAGTTGTAATCCAATTTGAAATTTCAATGGAATTAATGAAAACAAAAGAAGAGTTTCAATGAACTCCCAATGGATGTAGAAAGAAAAAACTTCCAGGAAAGTACTAATGGGGGCTCCTTTGGTTAGGGACACAAAAGGAACATATTTAATACTTTGTCTTGGCCTTTAAATCTAAAAGTACCTCAAATGGTCATTTCATTGATTTTAAAAATATATTTGTAATTGATTGAGGTAGTACAATTTATTGACCAATTCTCAAAGGTCAAAATGCCCATTGTAACTAAAAACACAAATGTATGGTTATATTCCTTTTCATTTATTTCAATGGCCACACCTTGGGGTCATACCCTTCAATCTATAATGGATAATATCACAAAACATTTATGTGTAGGTGCAAAGCCATATTATATATATAAAGGTCAAGAATGTTAGGGTAGCAAGGTCCACCTATCAAATATTTTAAAATATTGTTAATATATAGTATAAGCTCCTTGGTGCACCTATGATTTTCATAAGGGTGTGTATAGATGGGGAAGACATAACCCACATGGTGCAAACTAATGAACAAATAAATAAAATTTAAAAATGTCTTATGTAATTAAATTAGGTCCAAATTTCTTTAAATTAATTTGGCAAGTTAATTTAATGGTACCATCCAAGCTGACATTCATGAAAAATTTGAAGAACCAGTTGACCATTTTATGCATTTGATTATATGCATAATGGTTCCACATACATTAGAATTTATTTTTTGAAAAAGTTATCAATTAGTGGATTTAAATAAAATTTGACATAATATTATGTTGATTGTTGGAAACATAATCACCATTTGATTGTATTTTTACTTGTGCAAAACATTTATTGCTAAATGACTCATGTTGACTCTAAATTGAGATGACACCAAAACTTTGTATTGATGTCAAAACTAATATGATTAATGTGATTCGACATGGTTGATTTTGATAACCTTAAGGTATACCATGGCCCAAACTTGGGGATGAATCATCATTTTCCTCCTTATAATATATTTTGTAGCTCCCAACAAAGGCTTATAATGGTATTTTTTTTCGGGGCTTTCACATAAGAGTATTTCCAAGTTATAAGTCCCACCATTTATGACTCACCCCCCCAACTTTTTGAAAGACTCAAATGCAAGTCTTAAAGTGAAAACAATGGAAGAAGCAAGAGTTGAGGGACATTCCCTAGTTCACAACACTTCTGGGGTAAAAGGGGCGTGCTAGAGCTCTAGGATAGGGATTAGAATGAATGATAACATGTCAATTATTCATAACAATCTACACAAACCAAACAACAAGTTGGTTAGTGCATAGTTAGAACATTTTTGGTGCACGAACAAACCACGGGCATACACAAACTCACAAGACTCACCACGGCTTGGATTTGGGGGAAGCCCTCACCTTCCCCCTTATAGTATTTTGTGTGTTTGGCCATGGGGGTTGCACCCAAATGGTGTTTTTCTTGAGACTTCCAAGTTAAGAGTCATGAAATTCCCAAAATTGAGACTCTTGCCATTTTAGATGCCCATAACTTTTTGTGAAAACCTTTGATTGAAGTGAGGTTTGAAACAAAGTTGTAGCCCTTGTCGAGAGCTTTCCAAGGATATGTTGCACGCCTCCTACATGCACGTAATTTAAGGAAATTTTAGACTTTTAATGGTCAAGAGTCAAATTGACACTTTGACTTCCGTCCCTTCTTTTGCCCATAACTTGTGTTATAAGTACTCAAATGGATCATGTAAGCCCATTTTAAACATTTATTTTTTAATAGATTTCCAATGAATTTAGGCCCTTGAAATCATTTTTTGAAAATTCAAAAGTCCAACGGGATTCGAACTCCTAAAGTGGGAGTCCATTTGGGAGTCCACTTGGGAGCATGTGGGCTCATTCCTTCACATTCTTGCACATTCCTAGGAGTGTGAATGTGATTCTTGGGTTGCATTCCCAACTTGCACCTTTCCATGCCCTTGCTTTGGTCGTGAGCCCAGGGTTAAAGTCGTGACAACTTAAGATACTTATAATTTTGTTTTTTCAATTTAAATTGGAAAAATATGAAAAGAAAAAATTGTAGCCCTTGAAAATAAAATTTTAATAACATATCAAGTGCTTGAATCATAGTTGATTTGCATCCCATGTTAAGAATTTTAATGGTTGAGGGTCACACACACTATAAGGAATTGAGTAAGTTAATGGGGAGTAATGGTGGTGGCTAGTCACTACCATCCATGGTGAAGGTGATCATCTTATACTTTGTGGGTGATAAGAATGAGTGTGGTCACAATCTTGTGATTAACATATTTTTCTTACTTTGTTTGTTTTGGCTTGGTTGGAATTAACAAAATGGTTACCTTAAAAAGTGCCATTGTGAAATTTCCTCCATAATTGCACTTGTGCAAATAGGAAAATGGAGCACAACAATAGTTATGATGTACACATGAATGCGTAGTGGGGTGGGTGGACAAAAATTGCCTTCTAGACTAAAGCACATCAAGCTCATATCTACTTGTAAGATTGTGCAAAATTCCTAGCTCATGAAGATATGTTAATTTAATCATGTAACCTATTTTGCATGTTCATTTTTTTTGTTTTTCTTTCCATCTTTCTATTATAATCTTTCAATTGTTTATTCATGTACTTTCATAAGTTTTCCAATTTTTCCTTGATTTCCATCCATGGAATCTGTTTTTTTTTTGTTTCATATTCAGCTATAGTAGCTATTACTACCCATATCTATTCTTTGATTATTTTAGTGAAAATTCTTCCCCTTAGAACCTCAAAATTGGGGGGGGGTGGGTGGGGGCTCTTCATCATCCTCTACCATGTCCAATTCAATCGAGATTTTTTTGCGTTTAACCATAGCTTCCATTATGTCCAATTCAATCGAAACTTCTTCACCCTCTTCCACCATGTCCACCACATTTAATTTGATTGGGACTTTTTCATGCTCCTCCACCACACCTGTCGTGTTTAGTTCAATCAAGACTTCTTTGCATTCTTCCACTGTGTCTAATTTGAACATCAAGTCTTGGCATTCATTGAACAATTGTGACACAAGCTCTTTAGGATCTGTAGCTGAAGACATATAGAGCACCAAAATTTCCAAAGAAAAATCTAAATGATCTCTCATGTCTCTTCGTAAATTTTTTAGAGACTATCTACTTAACAATTATGCAACCTTGAGTTGGGTTTCTTTCAATTAGTTTAAAGATTGTGCAATTTCAAGTTGGGTTTCTTTCAACTTTTTTTGAAGTCGATTAATTTCCATGTTCAAAAACAAGTTGGCCACCAATTGCATTCACGGTTGATGATAATAGTCAGTGTTTGATATCGAAGCAAAAATCTAGATGACCTTTTGTTTTTTTATTCTTTTCATGCAACATGGTGAAAACATGTTCTGTGTAAGTGATCCTATTCTCCCTCGACCAAGGGTGATGTTCATTTCCAAAAATGCTTAGTCTAAAGATATGAAGTGGAGAAGTTGGAAAAACCAAAAGAGTTTAAGAGAAACTTTTTTTCTTATCAGAAAATGTGAAAAGAAAATAAATGTCCTTTTTCAAGCACACCAAGAATGAAGGGTTTAGTTCTTAATCCCCTAATTGAAATTCACAGAAGGAGAGCTAGATGGCCCAGATGAAATTTTTTTTGAGTTGTTATCCACATCACGGGGTAAGATATGGCTATGACTACAAGTATATCTATTACATTTTGATTGAGGTTTCCTATCATTAGCTCTGATGATTTTTTCACACTTTGATGGTTGCTTTGATTTAGATTACTCAAGTGTAGGAGCCGTAAATAATTCCAAAGTTCTATATGAATTATTAGTTGTTCAACATAATAACATGCTTAACACCATTATACATCAAATGAATTTGATTGCTAGAAACTACATTACCATTGTCATCGCCACTAGAATGTGTTTTTATATGGCATTTTAGTAGTGTGAAAAAAATGTTGTCTTCATTTTGATCTTGATGCACCTCCAAACTCCTTGAAAGATTTAAGTGCGAGTCTAAAAGTGAAAACAATAAAAGAAGAAGGAGTTGGCGTAATTCATAACACTTTAGGGGTAAGAGGGGCGCGTTAGAGCTCTGGGGTGAGGACTAGGATGAATGACAAGCGGTTCAATTATTCATATGGACCTGCCTAAACCAAACAACAAGTTGGCTATTGCGTAGTTGGAACACTTTTGGTGCATAGACAAGCCATGGGCATACACAGATTCACAAGATTCACCACAGTTCGGATTTGGGAGAAGCCACCACCTTCCCCCTTATAGTATTCTATGTGATTAGCCATGGGGGTTGCACCCAAATGTCATTTTTCCCAGGACTCCCAAGTCGGGAATCTCAAAATTCTTGAAATTGGGACTTTTGCCATTTTGGAGACTCATAACTTCTTGTGAAAACCTTAAATTGAAGCAAAGTGTAAGCAAAGTTGTGACCCTTGTCAAGAAATTTCTAACGATATATGACATGCCACCTAAAAGCACATAATTCAAGGTGATTCCTAACTTTTAATGGTTAAGAATTAGATTGACACTTTGTTTTTTGGCCTTTCTTTCAGCCATAACTTATGTCGTAAGTACTCAAATAGATCATGCAAGCCCATTTTTGACATATATGTCTTAAGAACTTTCCAATGATATAAATAACTTTTTAATCCAATGAATTTTGACCCTTCAAATTGCTTTTTGAATATTTGAAAGTCCATAGGGATTCCAACTCCCAAAATGGGAGTTCACTTGGGAGTGCGTGCGCTCATTCCCTTACATTTTTTCGCACTCCTGGGAGTGTGAGTGTGACTCTCGAGTTGCATTCTTGGTCTGCACCTTTCCATGCCCTTGCCTTGGTCGCAAGCCCAAGGTTAGGGTCGTGATAAATCCTTTCCTTCCCAAGCCAACTTCTCATTGGTAGACCTTGTCCTACTCAAGGTCTCCCATACGACCTTGCTAATAGGGTTGTATTCATTTTTCTTATGCACACTACCCTTCAACAAGATCATCTATTACCTCTTTAGACTTAGATTACCACATGTTCATTTCCAAGAACTAACATGATTGAACAAAATACCTAGAAAATAAATAAACTTAAATGCATACAATAGTAGTTCGGATTTTAAAGCTTATTTCATGAAGTGGAGCAAGTTGAAAGAGATAGGTAGAAGCTTGTCCATAATTGTTGAACCTCAATTTGAACAATCACAAGGCATAGTTTTGAAATTTGGTGAGATGAAGATTTCTTGTTCCTACACAAGAGAATGTAAGTTAAATTTTAAGTTATAATTCCTTAAATGTGAGTAGACCTAGAGGTGTGCAAACTTAAGAAACATCCAACGTTTAAAGTAAATGTTATAATTTTTAAAACTTGAGCAAAACAACTAGGTGTCTAAACAAATAACGTCCTAGTCAATTACAAACATCTGGTTTTTGAAACCAAAAATTTCACATAAAAATTTAAGCCAAACAAAGAAAAAAAAAAAGTGAAGAGAAACTTCAAACCTTATTTAGCTTAAATGCTTTCAAAGGCAAAGTGAAGCCTTCTGAAAATTTGAAAATGAAAAAAACATAGAACTTGTAATGAGCAAAGTGTAAAAATAAATAATGCATATTACAAAACATCTGAGAAAGAATAAAAGGCTCCAAACCTTGTTCAACAATCAACATCTTGAAGATGCTTTGAAGGAACAACCATGAAGTGTCCCCCCTTCCTTCTCAAAGAGGAAATGGGAAAAAAAAAAAAACTTGTGGTTTGAAGAATAGAAAAACTTGTTGTTCGGTGAACTTTAAAACATGGAAAAGAGAGAAAGACCTAGATAAGTTCACCTTTCAACAATTGAAATCTTGATGTTTTTAAACAAGAGCTATTAATGTAATGATGAAGTGTCCGAGTGTTTGGTTCTAAAAGAAAAAATGAAAAAATAAAACATTACCAGCTCAATTTTCAACAAACTTAAAAACATTGAAAAGGGAGAATAAGGACTTAGTGAAGCTCACCTTGAAGAATGTATAATATATAGATGGTGGTGGAGTGTAAAGATTTTCTTGGAATGCATCGAGCAAAACACATGAGCAGTGTGAAGCTTGAATGAGGGTTAATCAAGATAGTCAAAATGTGAATTAGGTCGATGAATTTTGTGTCGACGGTTAGAAAGTGATGATGATGCTAACTAGGTTCAAAGTTCTAACATAGGGGTAGACTAGGCATGCAAGGGAAACTTTTTTTGAAAATTGTGACTATTATCATCCATTATTAATTTTCACCTTGAACTAATATCTACATGCCATGTATTTCTTGCAGCCACCCCCCTTCCTTAAAAAGGACCCAAGAAAAGAGCATCCCTAGCTCTTTTTATTATGGTTCCACCCATTCTAGATTTTAGATTTGAGAATCTAATTCACATTAGATATTTATTTTTTGATACCTTTTCCAACAATTAAAAAAATGTTCAATTTGAACAAGGTTTGGCCCTTTGAACCTTGTTCCAAAGTTTTAAGACTATTTGAAAAAGTTCTCCTAACTCTCAAAGTGGGAATCCAATTGAGAGTGTTGGGATTCATTCTCTTGCACTTTCCCACACTTATGGGAATGTGTTTGAATCCCAATACAACTTTTTCTCTCTTTCAACCCAATTCTTTTGTCATTCCTAATTTTGTTCAAGAACCCAAAGCTAGGGTTGCAACATTAAATCTTTGTTTTCTATGCTCTTGAAATCTCATGAGCATTTGCATCCATTATTAAAGATTAAAAGTTATTTTGTAACAAAATTGATGAAAATTGTAGTCTAGATTTCTTTGAAATAACAACAAATGTTGATGAACATGCAAGAAAATTTGTCAATAAAAAATTATTGATATTTCACTTATATCAACTAGATGTGAAGAATATTAAATGTCCTTTGCATTGGTGGAGCAAACATGAATCCATATTTCTCAATGTTGGTTTTCTACCTTGAGATGTTGCTTCCCATCATAGAACCTTGAAAAGTAATTCATCTTTGTGAACTTGAATATTGGCTAATGATTATAGGGTAGGTTGTGAGTCCCCAAATTTTGATTTAATTGAATTGATTGAGAGTGAAGTGGACTTATAGGAAAAAGTAGAAGAAAAAAAAGGTTCATTTGAATAAGATGAAATTACAAAGACATAATTGTATGTATTTATTGTAATAGTTCAAATTGGTCATTGGAATCGTAATTTTCCTCAAGACTTATAATCTCAATCTTTACATGTAAAAATAAAAAAAATAAATCAAAAATATTATTTTAAAGAACTGTTTGTATATAATCAACTAATATGAAAAAACAAGAACTAGTTTAAAAGAATGAACTCTTTTAAAAAAAAGAGTTATAATATCCCTAGAAGGTATTTGTAGAAAATATACATATCATGAAGGTTTATCTTTTCTTTTTTAAAAGAGTAGGAAATGCTTTAAAAAAGTAATAACTGCCCAACAATGGTGGTCACCAATGTTGGTCTAATATCGAGTTGATTTGTCTTGATATATGGCTGTTTACAAAAATGCAATCTCAGTAGGAAACTGGTCCTACGGAACCAGTGGAAATGTTATACCAGTTTAGTTATTTAAGCAGCAAGCCACATGTCACATAAATTGGTGAGGTATAGGTATTAATACAGGTATTATTTAGTATTATATCAATAGGTATAGTACAATGTATAGTGATATTGAAAAAAATTCTAACAAGTTTTTCAATTGTGTTATATTTTCTCACGTCATAAATAAAGTCCAAAAGAAACCATGGGATGAGCATGAGCCTAATCGATGAATGTGAAATGCATCAAAATGAAAACAAACATACTCAAAAGCCATCAAATTGAAGAGGAGAAAAAAAAGGTGACAAAAATGGTTTGGTAGCTTGGCAAGCAAACGCTATAGCACATTGAAGAGCAGGAAGGGTTGCTGGTGTGTTGGCCAATAGGGTTTAGCAGCTTCTCACAACTGCTACTATAGCTCATTTAAAAACTCCATATGTTCATATTAGGGGAGCTAGGAGTATGGCTCCCTGGTATACGTATGAAGATTGTTGTCTAGAATTTAGTACTAGACTGGTCTGGTCCAGTGATGGCTGGTTATTGAGTTTTGATGCGGCTATCGACCTCGTTATCAAGTTGGTTATTAATAACTTACTGGCTGGTTATTGATTTTTTTGACATCCAGTTACATTGATAACCATCTGGTATTGAGTTTTTGAAAAATCTAATAACCTACCTGGATGACCCAATTATCATCCGGATAGGTTATCAAAATTTAAACATTAAGCAAGAAAAATTAAAAAAAACAGAAAAGTAATAGTTTTAATTTTAGTTTTAAAAACTTTATAACTAGCTAATAACTGGCAGATAGCATGTGGTTATCAACTTAATTATTTGATAACCTACCTTTATGATAATTGATGGTTAATACCCAAGTTTTTTGATAAATTTTTTGTGAGAATCAATTTTTCTTGATATTGATAACCTGTGTGACCTCGAAACTTCAAAAAGAAAACATGCCTGACAGTTATTGAAAAAAACAATAACTGGCCAACACTGGTCTGGTCTCTCCTTGTTTCCTTCAAAACCTCTACAGTAAACCCTTTTTATAATCACACCCATTTTAGTCAAATTCTTGTTTGTGTCACACTTTTTTTTTGGTAATCATTCATTTTTGTAAGAAACATTATTTTTTAGAGTCACTATCACATTTGTTAGTAGCACAAAATATTTGCAATTTTTTTTTTGTAAATGCAACTATAATGGGGAAATCTAGAACAAATATTAGGGTTTTGTAAATTGTAATTACTTTTGGCGTTGCTAGTGTTGTTTTGTGTTCACGTTGTGCAAACTGACAACAATGAATCTAGTTGAAGAGAAAAGAAAAAACAACTTTCTAATGGAAACAAGCAAAAAAAATGTGCGAACTTGTTAAGAAAGCAGAAAATTTTAATTAAAAAATATAGTTGACAAGATACACAAGCTAATAATTATGAACTCAAACTCAACATAAATCATAACATTAAAATAAGCAAAATCACAACCTTCTTCAAGTCTAATAATGTATAGTAGAGTTTAGAATAACCCATTCAAAGAATTTAAACAATTGTCACCTTTACTCTAGCATAAAAAAGCTGTTTTGTAAGATTTTTTTTGCCCATAGTCACAATCTTGTAGGGTTTATGGAATATGATTATACACGTTAATATCACAATTCGTTAGTGTCACAAAAAAAAGTGATCACTAAGGGGATGTAATTATAAAGGGGGTTTACTGTATTAGGGCCAACTTGGTATAAGGCTAAATAGCTCAAAAAAAAAGAAAAACCCAGATGGGTCTGGTCTGGTCTGGTCTTCAATATCAATATTGACACCATTATTATACCAAATTTAACCCTATATACTAGACCAACACTGGTTGTCATCCATAAATTGATCCAGTTCAAGCCAAAACATTAATCCCAAATTCTACTACACAGCTGTGAAGTCTCTTCCCTTTGTGCAAAAGGCTATAGAATTTCAGTCATGAGACTGAAAGCAGCAGCCTTTTGTGACAGTGTGCAAAAAAAGTATTCCTATTCTAGAGTGTCTATATGTTGTTATGCAGTCTGTACTGAAATGCTCATCAACCCAAATTCATCCTAGTGGATCAGATGGAACAAAAAGCATTCTACAACAATTTGTCATGGCATAATCTTTTTGCTACACTACTGGCATACCAGTTTTTAAGCATGTCAGTGTAAGCCCAAGCTCCATGTGAGCTTTTGAATCGCAGAAAGAATCAGTGCAGTCAGTCTGTCACTAGCCTGTTGGTAGTTGAGCCATAGTTTTACTGGTCTTTGGTATTTGAACTAGGCTAGACACATATACTACCAGAATTTGGCAATTAAGCCAGCACTTGCTTCCTTTCTTTTTCATTTCCACTTCGTCCCTTTTATAAAGTTTGGTAGGTTGATATTACATCATTTGGAATGTAAATTGGGAGTTGCCATGATTCCAACCCAAATGCATTCACCCACCCAGTTCCATCCATTTACTCAGATGAATGCTACATGAACCATTCGAGATAAATGTGTAAAGTTATGAGACTTGCATCCTTGTGAACTTTGCTGTACTTGAACTCTTTTCTTTTATGGGCTAAGGTTGGTTACTCCTATATTTTGGATATCCTTGGTTTTTTGTTTTCAAATTATTTCCAATTTTTTTGGCATGAAAGTGGCGACCTTTTCTGATTCTTAAAATTTTCCACTTAAAGACCTGATTTTCTAAAATTTCTGAAATGTTTTTCCTGCAAAATAGCCAAATATACAAAGTAGTGAAAATTTCACTACAAAAATCACTGATTGGGTTTCTGTTAAACAACAATATTTGAAGCTTCAAGTTAAGGTTAATATCAGTTGTGGAATCAATATGATTTGTTGCCCACATGTGAGGAAATGATTGTAGCATGTAAGGATTATGACATCCAATAGCTGCCTTAAGACCTTTAGATTTCCAGTGCTGAAATTGTCATCATAAACTTGAATTTTTTTGGTAAATTAGACTTCTCAAAAATGGTTTGGAGTTTGGATCAGTGTTGGGCAGTTCTTTTACTTTTATGAAGAAATAATAAATTATAACAGTTCCGGTTCCACACATAAATGCAACGAGGAATCCTCTATTCTTAATATATTTGTTTTGGGGTTCTGGTTCTGGTTCTGAAAATCAGATCCAGTTCCAGGTAACTTGGACTGGAACTCATGATTAACCTCTGGTTAGCCCTTGGTTCAAGTCTTTCTTTTCAAAAATCTTGGTTCTAATGCCGATTTTGGTTCCACACCTGGATGGAACTAGGAAAGTTTCCAGGTCTGGGTTCTTTAAATAATCTGATTCCGTTCCAATTCAAGAACTTGTTTTGGAATTAGAGTTGGTTCCAGTTTGGTTTTTACTAATCACAACTGAAACTGATGGTTCTAACCCTCCGAACTGGGTAATTTACCTACACTAGTTTGGACACCTGGTGTTGGCCAGTTATTGAATTTTTTCATAACCGTTAAGTAGGTTATTCAATTTTTTTGAATGTCGATTAGGTTATCACTAAGTTTTTGGTCAAACTGTGAGTATGCATCAGAGTAGGTTTTGAAATGCCCAGTTGATAACCACCAGTTGACCTGTTGGTTAAACACCAATTCTAGGGTTCTTTACAAATTAAAAACTAAATTATTATTACTTTTGCATTTCTGATTTTCAGTATTTTCAGGATTGTAACTTACTTGGATGATAACCAGCTCATCCAGGTAGGTTATTAGATTTTGAAAATTCAATATCAAGCAATTAGGTTATTAATAATTGGTTATCAATACACAAATGGTAGGTTATAAATAACAGGACTAATAACTAGGTCAAACCTCAATAACTGGCGGACATGGGTTTGGACCTTGCTTATCCTTTGGCAACCCACTACTCGTTCATAGTGGGGAGCACCTATGTTGAACTTCTGCCCTTGAACAAGGTTGGTTGATTTTAATTCCAATTGGGTCAGTAGTTATTTCAGGTCTGTTCAGCTTGTAAGAGTGATTAAACATATATCATAGGCCTACTTCTTGCACTGCTGCATGCATATCTGACCATTGGCTCTACCACTGGACGTTGTTTTTTCTTTTGTGGAGAGATGCATGGAAAATTGAAAATCTCATGCTCAATATTCTTCAACAACCTGCCATGCAGGTTGAAATCCTCTCTACATGCATTTGGCTGTTTGGCTTCACCTGATATCCATGGGCGGATGGGTTTCATAGGCAACACATATAGGCTACCAGTGTTGGGCTTATTAGAAACAGGAACAGACCCCCTGTGGTTAGAAGGGCGGATGCTCTTAGGATTCATAACTGTGGTTCTCAAAATTTGAAGAGCTAGTTCTTATATATAACCATGGTTCTCAAAATTTTGAAAAAATTAAAATCAAATGACCGGCCATAAAAACTGCCAGTTCAGTGCAGGTTATTTCATAAAAACCACCAGACTTTCTTAAGGGTTTTCAAAACTATTGGGACTGATTTTTTTTCAACAAACTAAAACGGGCCGTTCTGTGGTAATTCTGAAATTATTCAAAAACTGGAACTGACTGAACTTCTTCGTAAATTCAAATAAGCATACAACACTGATATAAACCCTTTCCCCTGCAACCCTGCTCAATTTTTGTACATGAACTGGTTTTCAAAAAAATTGTACCTAGCAGTTGTACACACACACACACACACACACACACACACATATGCCTGGAGTATGATTGCTGGATGTTTTGGATATACCCAGAGTTAAAAAATCAACTGCAGAGGTTTGCCTTTTGTATAGTCCTGTCACTGCAAAATCTTGCAGAAGGATTTTGGGCATTGAATCGGCTTGTAGGCTTCAGTGTGTATCTGATATTTTCCCAGTGTACTCAGCTGGTTTTACATATTCGTATCATTTCAGTACATATACACACCTGATGAAGTTGCTCCTATGTAAAACATTGCATGGTTGGGTGATTGGTAATTCTAATACTCCAACCAAGAACTAACTGTATGGTCAAACTGCAAGGTTGGTTGATGCTGGATCACCTCCTGTGGAAAAAACAATTTGGTGGATGATATGACAAATTACTGTATATACAACAATTGCATAAAAACAACATGCATTCAGTTGTTTGTAATGTCGCCCCATCTTTGGGTCCTAGTTTTTGACCCTCTAATCCCTGTTTCATTTCTGATTTGAGTGTAGCTATGAACTGAGTGCAATTGGTTACCGTTGCATGAAACTGGGTATCAGTGCAGAAGATTTGTAAGGATGTTGTGATGACAAGGCTTTGATTTGATGAAGAATAATATGAGCAGCAGTGAGGCATAAGAAATGTAGAACCCAAAAATGGGTGGAACTCACCCAGGCACCAATTTAGTTGAGCAAGTTAGTTTGGTCCCCAGATTTTTGTTTTTCCTTGTCTACCGTTTTCATCCTGAATTCCATCTCATTGCCAGTTTTGGCAAAATTGGGGCCCAGTAGCTCCTGTCTGGGGTACTTTTATGGATCACTCTATTAGTTGGAGACCTTGTTTTGTGGGCTTTTGATGTGAATTCTAAACAAGATTGATAGTACTGGGACTCTAGTGGTTGGGTCCGTTACGTTCTCTTATTGATTCAGTTTGTGGCACCTATGTATTAGGTGAGGGGGTTACAAACATTGTGCACTTGCTAGTTCAGGACTTCAATTGGGGGAGAACTTTTTCACTAAAGGTCCATGTTAATCAACTATTGTTAAATCAACAGTTAAAATTTTGTAGTTGCCAATTAGTGCAACTTCCCAAATGATTTTGGGGTTTTTACCAGTGTTATGTGCATATGGTATACATATGTTGTTTTTGATATATCCTCAGGTAAGGGTATATATATTTCAGTTTATTTCCGCATCAGATAAAGGTCTATTAACATTCAAAAAATTCCATTCAATTAGTTTCTCAGTATACAAAATAAAATTCTCTAGTAGACGGGTAAAGTCTGGGTACCTTCTTATTATATAAAAAGAATTGTATTTTTATTTAATTACAGTAAAAAAAGTCCACATTTTGGAAATTAAAAAAATAAATTTAAACAAAAAATCTGATGTTAGAGTAATTGATTCATCCTTGACTAACATGTTGGCCTTTATCATTCGTTAAGTTTAGAAGAACACAAGTTACCCCATCATTGTGCATGAAAACAAATTTTTGGGCAAACTCGTCCTTCAGAGGATGATTAGCAATCACCTCTTCAAAATTCAAGGACAGGTGAACTGAGCTTAATTTAATTAATTTTTTTAAATTATGATTTTTAATATTGATTTGCATCTCATGAACTTTGTGTTTTCCACCTATGCATATGTTATAGGAAAATTGTAAACATGTACATAGGTTACACAAGTAAAAGATTTGTGTTCCTGAAATGTTTTGAGATTAATTTGTTTTTGAAATTACCGACCCCTTATCAATAAGTGTCAAGTGCACCATTGCAATTTTTTTTGGTTTATCACCTATCATCCCTAGGGTATGGCATAAATTTTTTATTAAAAAAGTTTAAAACGTGAAAATTACTACAAATTGTAAACATGGCTGTAATGGCCCTTCATGACCTCCTAGTCCTAACTTTTGAAAATTGTTCAAAAATTTGTGGTAGCTTCAATCCACTATCTATTAAAAAAAAGAAAAAAGAATACTTAAAGCCCTCCTAGAGATTAAAAAAAAAATTAAATGAAAAAACATTTTCCTTTTGTGTTTTTGAAAAGGAACCCCAAATGTTACTTTCCTAAAACTTTTTCTTGACCATTTATTTGGAATATTAAAATTTATTTTTTTGTAAATTCAATCAAAATTTCAAATTCTTCATGACTTGGATAATCTTTTGATATAAATTTGAAATGAAAAAAATTCCTTAAATGAGTCCTATGTTGTCTTAAAATTGGATGGATTAAAAAAAATTGGGATCTAACATTTCTAGTGGTATTGTGACCCAAGGATGGGTTTGCCCTTTTCTAAATTTTGATCCCAATTGTTGGTGGTTGATGAACATTTTTAATATTAAGAAGTGTTTGGCTAAATTGATCTTTACCCATTTTGCACATGGCACAAATCTTGTTCAAATTTTGACATCAATCTTTTATTTGATTGTAGGATGTTAGGTGAAATCATGGTAAAATATATTTAAAATTTTGATAAACTAAAAATGAGTTTAAGAATGAGATAATTTTTGACATAAGTAAAACAAAATAAATTCAAAATATTTTCAAGGTTCATTATGAAATTATTTTTCTTTCCATTGAATTTAATATAGTTTGATTACAAGATTTTAAAAAAATCAAATAATAAAAGTAAATTTTACAAGTACTTTTGAAATTGACACGTCATTATGGTGTTTAAATGTGATTTTCATTGAAATAAATATGTATAATTTAAGATATAAAAATCATTACATATTCAAACAAAGAATTGAAAAAAAAAAAGTACTTTCTCTATGTTAGAACATAATATTTGACACATGTATTTAAAACAAATGTTAGATTGCAAAAAATAAACTTCAAAAGTTGCTTACATTCAACTTGCTTTTATAATGTGTTCAAATTTGAAAATTAATGCTCAATAATGAAAAAATATCTTATTTTTATCATTCAAATAAAACATTGAATGTATATAATGATTTTAGTTTGAGTTTCACTGTTACCTTGTATCCATTTAGCAAGTAGATCATAAAAGTAATATGTTCAATGTATATTTTATCTCGATTTGACCCATAAGTTCTTTAGTGATAGGGGCCAATGCTTTTGTTGAACATTTAGAAAAATAATAATTTAGGGATCATTTATTTTAAGACTTGTTTTTTTGATCTTTTAAGTGTTCTATCACTAGCTTATTTAATTTAATAAACCTCAAATTTATCCCACATGGTTTGTTCAAAGTTATTTTCTTTTTATCTATATAGGGAGGCATTATATATTTTCACATATAAACTCTTATTTTGATGCAAGTTCATTGCAAAAATAAAAAAGAAACTTACATCATAAACTTAGCATTCAATGATTTAGTAATGAAAATCATGCAAAGTTTGTTGATTTTCAAGTCCATGTGTTTTGTGCACATAATTGTTGTGCATTGAAAACATGTTTAACAAACAAACAAATGTGTTAATGTGAATGAAATGTTCAAGCTTATGAATGAACTTCATATCATCCTATACATTAAATTATGTGTTGAATGTGTTTTTTAACACAATATTTGTGCTTGAAACATATAAACTTAGATGAATAAACAAACTTCAAATGATTTTCAAACTACTAAATTGTTGGATGTTAAATTTGTGATGTGGGCAACACCCCATCTAAAATTAATTTAAAACTAACAGAGTTTCGAGTTTAGCTCATATACATACCATTTAAAAAAAAAACCCAAATATCAACACATGTTTAGCTTTGGGTATGGGTATTTCATACATATATTCAGGGTTATGAATAGATTTTCAAATTTTCACACTTTTGGGTATATTGAATTTAAGAAAATGAAATAAGGTAAATAATATACCCTGTTTATACCCAACGGGTATAAATAGGTAAAATATATACCCACACAATACTAGTTTTTACTGTGCCAGTTAGAAATCCATTGGCATGACACACATACAAGATGAACAAATTCTCTTAAAGAAATAAATAAATAAACAAATTGGAATCAAAGAACATGTGTTCAGGTCTATTTGAATTTTTTTTGAAATCAAAGATGTTCAGGTTCTGCTCTTCTCAAACGTCACCCTCCAAGAACATGTGGTTTGCATGAAAGTGCAAACACAGACCAAAGGAGCCAGGGGCGCCAAGGACGGATTGCATGGACAGCTCGTGCATAAGTTTTCAGCTCCAAAAAGATGATCAACTGTTGCAGCAGCCGCGGCAGCAGCAGCTTGGTTTCACAATCTTAAAGAACATCGAGAACTTGCAGTTATATTATTCTAGATGCAGGACAGCTACTGCAGTTGCAGGTTTAGAACTTCAGAGTAGTCCAGATGATGAGTTGGTAGTGAATGAACTGGTCGAAGATAACGCTCTACACTAGCGAGCCAAGGTTGATGAGGCCGTAAGTATAAATCTCGGAAATGCAGTCGAAGCAATCAGGCCGACGTGTAAGGGTCCAAGCTGGAGTGTTATACACTATCTGGTACTGGAGTAAGGGAAAAAAAAGGGCAACATTAATTCAGACGATCCAGTGTACGACGTAGTTGATGAGTTATAATACTGCAGGAGAACAATCGTCTTTGAGCTATGTACGTATAAACGTACATGTTTGAAGTATCCCTAGTTTATAATGGGTGTATTAGTCCAGGTTCAAAATATCCTCTAGATCAGCGAGCAATGCCAGCAAGAACCCCTTTATAAAAAGTTGACGTAGCAGATACGATGACTATCTAGTATCTATCAGTAACGGTTTTTATTATTGTCGCAGACAAATTAAGCGAAGCAGCGGATCAGCTGCACAGCTGCCCTGTTAGCTGTATCGACGTGATTACACCAACCCATAGATCAACGATGCGAATTCGCTGTGACATTCATGTACAATAAATATAGACTAGAATTAAAGAAGAAGAAGAGGAAGAAGAATAATTTTAAGCTAGTAAATGCTTAACCGAACACTGACGGAGCTCTACATGTGAGAGTAACAATAATATAATAAAGCATCTTGCCAACCAACAGTATAACAAGCGGCTGACATCCATAAGGATGCCCTGATAAATATTAAACATGCTAAAATTGGAAACGCACGGTAGTTAGCATGGTGAAGCCCAAGTGGATCCTTCACTTATGCCGGAAATGTTTCTATACTGGACTCCACTTGACCCTACAATGTAGGGATACCAAACTACTTTAGCCCATTTCTAGGTGCATCACACAATATTAATGTCTCTACCGAGATGAAGGGCAGAGCCAATGCGGCCGATATGATCTAGCTAGTCATCAAGCTTTTCGATAGGCAGCGAATTAATGCTCCAGCTGGTCTAGCTAGCTAGACCGGAGAACATTGAGAGAAATTTGGAAAATCGTATTGCAGGATCTTTTTCTTGGAAGAGTACTTACTGCACAGAAGATCAAACGTACATTCTTTTCAGGAAGCTAGATCATGTGAAGCTGCTGCACTAGGCTTGCCGACAAAGATGCTCCTGTAGGTTCTCAAGTCGCACGACTCCCAAGACTTGCTGACAAATTAGCTGCAGGAGAAAGCTCAAAACATGAACTGAATATATCCCTTGTGGCCACAGAAATCTTTCTTCCACAGCAATCATCAGCGGAACAGCTGCTGCGGGAGAATGTTGCAGTACAACTTATTCCCATCTATCTATCCATCCTACTAAGGGAAAAAAGTGTTTTCATCCTGCTCTACAAACTGCAAGCCAAACTAGTGCAGTTGATTCACCTCGAAATTCATGAACGATTTTTATTCCAAGTACAAACACTCTAGTGTAGCCCATGTCGAGATTAACAGAACTATCTATGCAGCGAACACTACTGCAGGAAGTAGGGTGAAAGTCAGGATCAAGCTGCACTAATTGATTCAGCTTCTCCTGGAAGTCTGAAATATTCTGGAATGAGAATTACTGCAGGAGTGGCGAGATCAGAGGTTGAATAAGGTGAAATGGAGAATGAATTAATGCTCTAAAAATTCATATAGTTCACACCTAGCTAACTAGCTAGTACCGCTCGTGGGTCCTTATGATACACATGCTTATACAGCATCTTCATGATGCTCCCCCACATTTCAAGTAGTTCCGT
>Ga0116231_10005207_pt1 | contig 25735 bp, 23 predicted proteins | sample S1TSphgellanicum_2_FD_89695 | JGI IMG/M metagenome (GOLD analysis project Ga0116231, IMG submission 89695) | Host-associated microbial communities from peat moss isolated from Minnesota, USA - S1T2_Fd - Sphagnum magellanicum MG | ecosystem: Host-associated > Plants > Peat moss > Unclassified... | reverse complement strand
GTGTCGGGGTGTAAGTCGGTATTTATACGCGCAAAAAGTAATATGGGGAGCGTGGAGGGATAAAAAAAAACGTGAATGGGATAAAGAACAAGTTGTGTTATTTTGCCCCCCCCCCCGCCCCCCCCCCCCCCAAGAAAAAGAAAAGAAAAGAGAGAGAGAGAGAAGTTTTGGTTCCTGTTCTGAAAATCGGTCTTGGTTCAGATCCAGTTCTCATTAACCTGGACTGGAACGTATGATTTAACCCGAGTTCAATTCCGGTTCAATTTTTCCTTACCAATCGGAACCAAAACTGGCTAATTCTTACTTGCTTAGCATTGGTTCTTACCCTTACCTCCTCCTTAAGAATGGGAGTGATCCCCTGTAGGATACATACATCTGCTCTTTAAAGAGTGGGAGGGATCCCTACAAGGAGGGTCCTTCACACCTACTCCTTAAGAGGGAGAGTGATGCCCTATGAGCAATGTTCTTGTTGTTTAAAAATAAAATGGATGCCTAAGGGGAGGGTTCTTAGTCTTTTAAGAGTGAGATGAATCTTATGTCTAAAACACAATTAGAAATCAGATAGATTTTAAGTTTATGTGTTGACAAATTGACATTGTGGTTTTGACAAATGGCATTCGAATGTTGGTTGGCATTGTCATCGTTAATTCCACTTAAACAAATTTGGATTCACAGGCAATGCTATCTAGTGGGGTTGTCATCCAATTGCAATTCAAACTAAGCATAACTTTTATCACGATCAATATTCAATGGACTGGTTTCTTCCTCTAGTTTTAAAGGTTGTTGGGTGTTTGCATCAACAAGCCAACAATTTTCTTCATTGATGTGCCAACATGACATGAAGTGTGAAAAGGTCTGAAAATCCTCCTCTTTTGATTTTATTTTCATTTTACATGCAAAGAGTGTCAATGACGTTATAGCGAATGTAAGTGGCTTCTATTTCGAGGTGTGATGTTATTGAAAGTGAAAGTTTTTCTAGGTTAAGTTTTTTTTCAAGTGTTCCTCCCCTCTCCTTATTGACATGCTCCTTGTGACATTGAGGGGGAGGGGTTTGAAGGGTTTGAGTACTTGATTTGTTCATGTTCCAGTTGTAGTCTACCCACGTTGGTGTCCTTCCCTCTTGTACATTTCTTTCCTTTTTGTTTGGGTGTTTTGTTTTATTAATGTTTGGCAAGTTTTCATCAATAGCCACTAATGTAGTGTGTACCATGACAAATGGATGATGAATGGATGAGAAACATCTATTGGGTTCTAATTCCTCATTAAACCATAGTGATTGATTCAATTGACTACTTGGCTATTAGCAACACCCCTAGACTTGACCTACTTCTTAACCATATGCATGCATCCATTTATTTAATAACACTTAATGCCTATTTATTCATATACCTACATGAATTTTATTGGATAGGTTGTCAAAATGTAACCTAACATCAACTCAGCTAGCTTCGTCCATATCTAAGTCATAATTAACATCTTGTGAATGGTGCATTTTTTGTTCACTCCCACCAACATTACCCATGTTGTAGGAGAGATAGGACATAATGACCCAACATTGAAATGAGATTGCAACAATAAAATGGTAGATAAGCATGGGTGAGTTGCTTCACTACTATTGTAGTACCTTTTAAGGTTTGGCAAAAATTATATTATTTTTTTAAATGTCAAAAGTTTAGAATACTAAAGTCCCTTCCTCTTGAAAATTTTCTAAATTATTATTCACTGAAGTCAAAATATCATAGGATTCTTGAGCTATTTTTAAAAATTCTCTTTTGTTGTTAAACACTCCCCCAATGAGCTTTGTCTAACACCTTTTATGGGCCTAATAGTGCAGCCCTATAGAGAACTGTGTTGTTTTGCCATAAGTTTTTTTTAATTTTTTTTTCCCCTTTTTGACTTTGTGTATGCAAAAATGTAAAAAATAAACATTGTTTTACAGTGCTTAATGGTAGGCCAATGGTTAGTGCCATATTTCCTACAAAGAAAGATCTAGGATCAAAACTTATGTTGTGAAACAAAATGTTTGCACAAAACATTGGTGATGAATAACAATGCGAATGTTTGTAATTTAGGTGAAGTTTTGTCGAAAGTTCAAAAAAATATTTTTTTGCAATGAAATAGAATTTTTAAAATAAAATAATTATTTGGCAGCGAAATGCCAAATATGAAAAAGTACTACATTATTCAGAATTATTTTTTTACTTTTTATCATCAAACATTTCCTTATCTAAACTTGGCAACATGATGGCATGATGTTTTAGAAAACAATTCAATTGACATTTTTTGAAGCAATGGGAATTATCTTTTCTATAATTTGTTATATGTTTGAATGTAATGACATTGAATCCTTGTGTAGGAATATATTAAATTATGAGTTAACCAAACAACTAAAATGGCATACACATCATCAAACATTTCCTTATCTAAACTTGGCAACATGATGGCATGATGTTTTAGGAAACAATTCAATTGACATTTTTTGAAGCAATGGGAATTATCTTTTCTATAATTTGTTATATGTTTTAAGTAATGACATTGAATCCTTGTGTAGGAATATATTAAATTATGAGTTAACCAAACAACTAAAATGGCATACACAATGTTGATTTTTACATAAAATGCATTATATAATGTGTAATGGGTTGTATTAGTTATTCATGTATTTTTCATTACATATTAATGATTGATGAAGACAAAAACTCATGTGAACTAGTAGTTATAAAAGGTTTCTTTATGCTAAAGAAAATATTTATTTAGTCATATGTTATATGAACTTTGTATTGTTTTTGAAGCATGAAGAAAAGAGAATATATTTTTAAAAACTCTCAAGAACATTATTCTTTGTTTGTGTTGTTCTATCATTTCTTTATACAATTCATTTTGGTGAATTGTTAACAAATGCCAAAGAAAGTGTTTTCTAATCAAATATCTAGATTTCTCGAATAGAAGTATGAGTATGTCATTTTAAATCATCAAGGAAAGTTGCACAATGTTATTTTGGAACCAACCATATTTAATCAAATTAAAGAAAATATGAACCTTATGTACAAGTATTAAATTGAATAGAAGATCTTGCCATAATTGTGACAACAAAAACTTTATGTGTTTTTATCATATGATGAGCAAAATGTGAATTGCATTTTGTTACATCATACATATGATCTTGAAATATGGACATGACTATGATAATGGACCATGGGTATTTTGTATTTAATACTACTATCAATTTTTCTTACAAGACCAACTCACTTTGAAATGACAATATAAAACACCTACCAACTTTGCATATTGTAGGGTGAGCTCACTAATCTTCATAAACAAGATAGAAAGTCAAAACAAAATAGGAAACCATTGTTCAAAAATTTAAAAGAGTTTTGCATTCACAACCTTGTTTGGACTTGGCATTCATACATTGATTTATTTATGTGTGTGTGTGTGTGTGTGTGTGTGTGTTAGCTCAATTGTAAGAACATTTATCATTTTAAGAGGTGGGACAATTACCCCATTGGAAAGCATGATGAATAATTTCCTTTGATAAAATCTCCCACCTTGCAAAGGTTCAATCCATGTTCATTCACCAATAGTTTGAATTTAAAGGCATGTTTAGTTAGCAAAACTAATTTAACCTAACTCTTCCTAGGAAAATAGTTTATGCCTCTAAGTTGAATTGAGGTATTTGATTATGTACAAAGGTGTATGAAGCTTCGAGATCCCACACCCATTTAATGTATTGGATCAAAATTTAATGCCTTAGGGTTTGCCAATTTTCTAATAGTTTATTGACATCTTTCAATTTGTGAAGGTTTTTTTAATCTTTAGTTTTTAAAGCCCCCATTATATAAAACAAAATTCTTGGTGGTGTTATTTATGAATAATTGTGTCACTAGAAGAAAACAAGTATTTTCGATTAGTTTCTGCAACTAAAATTTAGTCATAAGCAACATTTGTGGCTAAAATCTCATTAGTCGCCTTGGACAAGTCGCATGAAACATTAGTTGTAAATGACAAAGGGTATTGGATGAAAGAAAAAGTCAACAAATATAAGTTCATCCTTTGATTCCATTGTATATGTATTGTCAGATGCAACTACGATGCAACTATTTTGGTCACAATTGAGGCAAATGATGTGTTGCCACGTGTTTTAATATTGAATTATTATTATTATTATTATTATTATTGTTTTGAAATAATTAGGACGTTTAATTCAAATGTTTGGATCATCTTATATTATGACACATGCCCAATGTAAATATGCCACGTGGCACCTTAAGATGAATTTAATAAAAAATATCAATATTAGGTTGGTAGGTGCTTAGGTAGGTACATAAATAGGTGCCTACAAACCTAGGCTACATACCTACCTACCTACCTATTTAAATAAAAAGTCAAGTGGGTAAGTTTACTTTCCTAGGCTAAATACCTATTCATATAAGTAGGTACTTAGGTAGGTAGATACATAGGTTAAACTAAGTAGGTAGGTCATACTATGTACTTACCTAATTAGGTAGATAAATAAGTTGAGGAGGTTGATAATTTGAAATTGTGCATAATTTTTCTTTGTCTTTTCGGTTAAACCTTTTGATTGGCTCATCCCATGTGCACAAAATTTTTAATGTGAAAATTGATGATTACACCCCTTGTTTTTATAATGTTCAAAATAGGAATGGAGAACAAACAATATGGGATAAGTTTTGAAGTTGTAACTTCTTCAGAAACTAAATTGCAACTCCAAAACTTTCTTCATGCCTTTTGTTCTTAGTTTTTAGATTTATAAACAATTCAAGTACATGGCTCACTAGATAATTAGATAACCATTTAATTAATAATGATTAAACTCAACATATATTTCAAATATAAACTACAAACTACAAATATTAAATATTCATTATCAACTACAAAAATAAATAATAGTTCCTTAATATTTCACTAACTAGCTATTTATTTTCTCACAAATTGTTAATACATAACTCAAAGATAAATAAATAGCTACAATATTTTTTTATTATTATTATATCTAGTCGAATTATAGATAATATAATTAATGTGAAATTTTTTTTTCTTTTTTTTTCAAATTATAAATAATGAACGAACAATTGTTATTAAAAAAATTCTTACACGATTATTTTAAAATTTTGATCTTAAAATAATTATAGTTATTACTATATAATTACATTTATTATTGTAAGAAACTTTGTCATAGATAAGTAATTACAATAATTTTTAAAATAAAAAAATAAAACTATTTTATAATAATTCTTCAAATTACAACCATTATAAGTTTTTCAAACAACCTAGGATAAACAAAAAGAGGTTTCAGGGTTTCAAAGGTGTCACGGGGAACATGCCGGTCTTTTAGTTTGAAAACTGAGAAGCTTAAAATTTTGAACTTTGTATGTTGTTTTGTAGTTTGTATTGAACATGGATTTGCGAGAAGCAGGACCGACCTTGAAAACCCTTTCTCTTTTGCTTTCGAGAGCAAAATACAAGACGTTGAACATGCCACATCGTCCATAACTAAAGAGCAGCTTGACTGCTGCAGACCTACCGCTTGGGGAACATAGGAGGATTTCAACAGTAGCACTGCAAGAAGTCCTTTCTTGTTTTGCTAGCTATGTATTTTTTATTTGGTAAGGTCTTTTGCCTTTGAACTGCAGTAGAAAGCACGACATGAAAGTTGAAAAGGAAACGAAAAAGGTTTCAGGCACAACAACGATGGTGATAATGTCAAAGTGATGAACAAGCATGCGGTGTGTGGGGAATTCGAAAAGCCCAGCCAGCATTCTGGAATCTTCTGTGGGAAGGACCAAAACGTAATAGCATGAAGCCGGACAACAATGTAAGCTCTGACGTTGCAACAAGGACAGTGGTGATGGCGGCCCCGACCTCAGTAGCAGTGGTGTTGTAGGTTTGAAGTTTTTTTTTTTTTTTTTTTTGAAACATTTTTAGGGTTTTATACTTATGATGGTTTCAAGTTTTTAGGGTTTCAGTATTTATAGCGTCCCGAAGATTTTAAAGTGTTATAAATCTTAGGGTACTAAACTTTTAGGGTTTTCAAAATAATAACCTTTGAAGATTTTAAAACCCAAAGGAATTCAAGATCTTTAAGGTTTAGGGTTTAAGGCTTCAAATTCTACTACTTTTGAAGTTTTCTAAAGTCTTAAGAATTTGAAGTTTCAAGTTTTTCAAGTTTTTAAGTAGGCAATAAATGTTTTTAAGGCTTCAAAGTTTCAAATTTTATAATGATATCAGATTTTAAGGTTTTCAAAATAAATTAAAAATTTTAATGTTTTAACGTTTTGAAAGACATTCATTTAGGGTTTAAAATTTGAAGAACTCCACAATGGCGCTCACTATTGCACAACTGCTATGTCCTTTCACTATAACATTGGACATTGTCATGCTAAAAAAAACATTGCCAAGATGCACTATAACAACGCTGAGCTCAACATCCCAGACAATGCACCCTAAACGGTTTACCATGTAGCCCTGGCCGGGCACTAGTTAATCATGGGCCTCAAGACCGACAGTTCACTTGTTGATGCGCGGTTGTCCAAAATGGAGGCAACCATTGAAAACATTATGTCTTTCATGGCCACTGGCAACCTCGCGGTCAACTAGCTGATGGAGCACGAGGCAATTGCGGCTATCATAGACAAGGTTGCGTCTATAGAGGAACCTAAGTGGACCATGGTGATGGCCAAGTACGTGCACCAAGTGGTCAACCAGGTTGTGGAGACCCTGTCGACGCGCCCAAACAAAAGGAATGCAAGTTCAACATGCGCCTCACGGGCTTTAAAGCCCCTTGGGTGAGACCGAGAAAGAGTTGGTGCAACGGCTCAACATAGAATTGTTGTAAGGCCAAATGAGGTGGCGCATCAAGGTTGTCATTACCACACAGCAGTGGCTTATGATTGCGCGAGCATCCGCCCTGACGACAGTTGTGCGCCCCGACGTAGTGCTATTCAAATTTGTAATGAGCGAGGACCGTCAGGTTGTGCTGCGAGGGCGTAAGGGCATGGCAAGGACCAAGTTGGGCCTGGACGAAAACCTCACGCCCACACAACAAGCGTGCAAGTCGAAGCTCTGGCCACTATTCAAGGAGGCTAAGGCGACAGGCAAACGCACCTTCTGGTGCATAGCCGAGCTCTTCATCGACAACATTCAAATTTGCTCGCCCTCCTAGGGGCATAGGGACCAGAGAAACCTATGCGTAATATTATGGAACATGCACGGGGGTGGTGTAAATAAACTGGAAACGAGGGTGCAAATACTAAAGTTGTTTCAACGTGCTGACCTTGTCTTATTAACTGAAACTTGGCACTTCCCAGGCTAACATTTGCCACACGTTGAAGGGTGTGATTCACTTGCGGTAGCGTGCACTTTGAAGTTGGGAAAAACAAACGTGATAAAACATAGTGAAGGGGTTGTTACTTACTTTCATAACCACCTTAATCCAAACCTATCACAGTGGAAGGAAAGAAGTCATGATTCTTATCTATGGATACAGGTCAGCAGGGGTGCTGTCCCTGATTTGTTTGTTTGCGTGGTGGTGCATGTTGCCCGTATTGGCTCCAAACAGGAGAACGAATCTTTGTTCCAAAACCTGATTGCATATATTGTTGAAGTTCAAACTTTAAGGGGCATAGTACTATTGGGAGGGGATTTTAATGCGCCTACTGTAACATTATCAAATACCATTGACACTAACGACCTTTGTGAATTGTTATAGGCACCTGAGCTCGCTGAAACTGAACAACCAAGTGTTGTGGTTAAGCGACAGAACCGCAACGCTAATGTTGGCGGCTAGGGTCGTAAGCTCCAAGACTTATGTTGTGACGTTAGGTTGCTCATCCTCAATGGTCGGACACGTGGGGATGAATCAAGGGAGTTCACTTGATTGGCAAATGGGGGGTGTAACACTGTCAATTATATTGTTGGCTCACCTACGGTTTGGCGAGCTGCTACACACCTTGAGGTGATAATAGATGACACCCGCTATTGTGCGATGGGGGGAGACTCTGACCATAGGCTATTGCGCCTACAGTTGAACATCGATTACAGCTTTGTTGAACCACAACATACAGTTATAACCAAAAAATTCTTGCCTAGGTTCAAATATGATAAATCAATAGTTAAAGAGTATCAGCTTGCCCTAACAGCGAGTCTTGGAAACCTGTGGGTTATTGACTCAATTAAGCATCTGGGGGCAAATGGGTTAGCTGACCTACTATAGTAGAACACAGGTGTTGTAGCAAAGTCTATTTTTAACAATAAGCTTTCGAAAGAAAGTTACAGAAAAAGACACTATCATAAACCCTGGTTTGACGTTGATTGTCGTACAACGAAACGTGAGTTGAGGCTCTGATTGAAAGCCAACCTTGATTTGCATGCCATTAAACATCAAGAAAGTAAACTTAAAAAATTATTAAAAAGGAAAAGAATTTCCTAGGAAACTATAAAAGCTCAACATATGTGTGTGCTTGCCACGGTGGATGCGCTTTCGTTTTGGAAAAAGTACCGGCCAAGGGCACCCGTTGTGGACAAGATCAATGCAACTACACTTTTGGAGGGCTTTCGCGATCTAGTTGGCCAGTTTCCACCACCCATATGGCTATGAACTAGTCATTCGACTCAGGTAACTAAACCCCCACATAGCCACACCTGAACACAAATATCACATTAGTTGAACTATTTCAAGCATTAAAAAAGCTACAAAGGAACAAGGCCATCAGTTTGGATGGTATGAAAGCTGAGTTCATTCTGGATGCGGGAGAGCTATTACACATGCCATTATTAATAGCATTCAAATGCTTTCTAGCAAAAGGCTTTCCAGAAGCCCTTTCCACTGGGGTGGTCCACGCACTCTTTAAAGGGGGTGATGCTTCCGAATTTGACAACTATAGGGGGATAATGGTTGGGCTTATCCTAGCAAAGTTGTTCAGTATGATCCTTGACAAAAGGTTGAACAAATGGGCTGAACAACATGGGTTGCCTGCCAAGGGTCAAGCTGGGTTTCGCAAAGATTACTGCACTACTAACCAACTTTTCATATTGCGAATAATGATAAGACAGAGCAAGCCAAAGAAGAAACCACTCTATTTTTATTTTTGTTTGATACTATGCCATGTGAAGTGATGTAGCAGGTGTTGGCTGGCCTTGGGGTGGAGGGACGCTTTTTGCGATGCCTATAGGCAATGTATGCCAAGGAAACTGTGCGCATTAACCACCCAAGTGAAGGTGTCACCTCCAACTTTAGATGCTAGCAAGGTGTGAAGCAAGGTTGTCCTCTTAGCCCCCTCTTGTTTGGGCTATATTTGGATGCCCTAGAGGGGCACTTGGATGGTAAAAAATGCGATGCACCAGCCCTAGCAGACATGCATGTATGGCTGTTGTTTTTTGCAGATGACCTCGCTCTGACGTCGGAGTTAGAGGTGGGATTGCAACAACAGTTAGACGCACTCCAATAGTTTTGTGTTAAATGTGGACTTACAGTGAACGTGAAAAAAACAAAAGTCATCATGTTCAATTCTGCTGACCCATGCCAAGAGTTTGTGTTTGAAGGTGACGTTATTGACCATGTGCAAACCTTCAAATACTTGGGAATCCTGCTCAAGACCACTTCGAACCTGGATAATGCAGTGGAACATGTAGCAGCTGCTAGTAGGTGATCGTTGTTTGCACTGAATTGCCGCTATGCGGAGCTACGTATTATGGATGTTAAGCTACGTTGTGACCTCGTCAACACGTTGGCGTGTTCCACAACAAGCTATGCATGTGAGGTTTATGTGGACTTTAAGAAAATAGAGGCTATTGAAGTAATGTACGGAGGGTTCCTCAACTCCTTGCTCAAGGTGCGAAAAACCACTAGCACATCCATCGTGTTAACAAAATTTGGCAAATTCCCCTTTGAACATTTTGCATGGGGACAAGCGTGGCTGTATTATAACCATGTGAGCACGGTCACCAAAGACTGCATCTTGGGAAAGGCATGGGAAGCCTAGCTCGCTATGCGTGTTGCGGGAAAGAAATGTTGGGTCGAATTTGTGAAAAAATGGCTACTCCAGAATCAGCCCCAAGAGGTGGCAGGTTTTCTACCTCCGATTCAACCACCGTTAGAAATGACACTTTAGCTTGCAACGACCAGTGCGTTCCAATTAGGGATTGCTTAATCGTCGCTGGGAATGGTTCCTGAAACAGTGCACATATATCCGACTCGTCTAGCAGGGTAAGAAATTAGGCGGAGAACCAAATACTTTCGTGCAATGCACCTAACATACGGGTGGGAGTTCAGGAAGCTAGGGCCCCACCCCCTTTAGGTTTCCCCCACACAATGTTGAGTGTAAAAAAAGTGAAGGATAATATGCGACTAACTTTCATTGAAAAGATTTTTACCAAACCTTGAGATCAGGACTAGCGTACAAATAAGATACTTGCGCCTCAAAGGTATGTTGTACAAGAGCGAAAAATATTTGTGTGACATCAACTATGTTCAACTACGGACAGTTCTGGCCCGATTTCAGTGTGGCAACATGTAACTTGAGGTGGTGCTAGGTGCATGGAAGGGCGTGCCATACGTTGAGAGGCTTTGTCGAGGTTGCAACTTGGGGAAGGTGAAGGATGAAGAGCATCTGCTCCTTGCCTGTCCAAATACATAGAAAGTTAGGGAACGCTTTTGTTTGGCCTTGCCCCTCACCCACACGAGCATTCTTGCTGAGTTCATGTAGACTACAAACATGGTCGTCGCCTTGGCCAAGTTTATGGCATGTTGCCAGTACCAAAGGACAATTTGTCCTCCATGATCTACCTTTCGTCTAATGGACTCTTTGGTCTCAAACGGACGTAAAATTGTAAACAATAAATAGAAATTTAGATTTCAAGTTATAAATTACAGATTGAGAATAATTATTTTCAATTAAATATAATTATGCATATACTATAATTAATTTTTATTTGAAGTAATTACAATGATTTTAAAGTAATGTAACATTAATTATAATAATTAATTTCTTTTATTGTAAGAATATAAAATATATAATGTAAAAATATATGTTTTAAAAAAATTATTTAGTGTAACTTATAAGTAATGAATATAATCATTTATAATTATTTATAAAAGTGATTCATTATGGATAACAGTAGTAGAAAAAAACCTTAAAACTCAATCAATAATTTTAAAAATTGAAATATTAATTTTAGATTCCAAAAAAACAATTTAAAATTCAAATATCATTTTTTAGATGAAATAAGTCTTTGGATTTAAATAAAAAATTTCAAAATTCAAATGTCAATTTTCAGATTCAAAAATGAAATATCCATTTTTAGATTCAATTAATAATTTTCTGAATTGAAATATTAATTCCAGGAATCCAAAATAATAATTTGGAATTGCAATTTCAAGTTTCAGATCAAGTTAAGTTTTTTAATTGTAATTTACAAACTCAAAATTGAAACATTAATTGTTAGAATTGAAAATAATAATTTAGAATTCAAATATAAAATTTTAGATCAAATAAGCTTTTTGAATTTAAATAATTTTTAAAAAAATTCAAATAACTTTTTAAGGAATTGAAATAGCAAATTTCAGATTCAAATATCAAATTTCTAGTTCAACTAATTCTTTAGAAAATTGAAATAGTAGTTTTCGGAATTGAAATATAATTTTAAAGATCAATTTTTTCTAAGAAAATTAAATGTAAAAATTCAGAATTGAAATATTAATTTCAAATTCAAATAATTTTTTTTCGAATTCAAATAATTAAACAAAGAATTCCAATAACAATTTTTTGAATTAAAATTTAAAAAAATTTAATTCAATTTTTTTTATTTTATATTTTAAAATGAATTCGAGTAGCATTTTTTAGAATTGAAATATAATTTTAAAGATCAATTTTTTCTAAAAAAAATTAAATGTAAAAATTCAGAATTGAAATATTAATTTCAAATTCAAATAATTTTTTTCTGAATTCAAATAATTAAACATAGAATTCCAATAACAATTTTTAGAATTAAAATTTAAAAAAATTTAATTCAATTTTTTTTAATTTTATATTTTTAAATGAATTCGAGTAGCATTTTTTAGAATTGAAACATCGATTTTAGTGTTTAAATATAATTTTCATAATTTGAATTATAGTTTTATACTCGAACATATATTTTTGAATAAAATTAACAATTTTAAAAATTCATATTTAAAAATTCAAATATTGATTTTTGGATTCAAATAAAATGTTTCAGAATTGGAATAACAATTTTCAGGTTCAAATATAATTTCAGAATCGAAAATAAGATTTTTCAGTATTGAAATATTAGTTTTTAGATTTGAATAACAATGTTTGGAGTTCAAATATTGATTTTGAAATTCAAATAAAATCTTTTAGAATTGGGATAATAATTTTTAGATTCAAATAATGATTTTTACCTAAACAAAAAAATTAAAAATCAAATAGAATATTCAAATTCACACAAATATTTCTTAAATTGAAATATCAATTTTTAAATTCAATATATATACATTTCATAACTGAAATATTAATTTTCAGATTTGAATAATAAATTTCAGAGTTCAAATATTAATTTTTAGATTCATTATATGAACAGTATACATACATACACATAATTAATATACATACAAATATATATTTATGATATATGTAATATATTGTAAATATAATTTTAATACATACATAAAAATACACCCTTATGTCACCATAAAATACCTTTAAGATGTGACTAATTTGGTGACTATTGCGATTAATGGGACATATCAACATATTCATGGATGAAAACAAACCTAAAAACCATCCAACCACTAGGATGAATTTCTCAATAATTGCATCATAGTTGTAAGAGTGACCAAAATAGTTGAAATTTGATCTTAAAGTTGTAAATACTCCCAATTTAGTCACAAACGACTACAAGTCACATGTAGTGCAAACGAAGTGGTTACATTTTGGCTGATTTTTACTACTGTGTGTAAAAATTAACATTTTAGTGGAAGACATGCGCCTTCATTCGTATTGTGTTGTCAAAATCTTTTAAAAATTTTGGGCATACATGATTTAACATTCAAATAAATCATTTAACTTCATTTGGGTGTTAAAAGGGGCCATGTAATCAATATCCATGTACACCATTAGTTCCATCATGAAATATTAGTTTGTCATTGTGCAAAGTTTTCATAATTTTTTAAAAAAAAAAAACTTCAATGATTTTACAATGGAGTTTGTAAACACTTTATGTAGACTTTTCTTGAAATTAAGGTCCAAATTATGCATCATGATGTTTAAATCTATTTGAACATGAATTCTAATTGACCTTCATCATGTCAATATAATCTTCCATTTTAAAAATCTACACATCCACACCTTAAGTTTATAAATGCTATTAAAAAATCCCCAATTTAACTAATAGCTTGCATCTCATTCCTTTTAATGTCCTTATTTATACTAATTATTCCAATTTGGTAAATCAAATTAAGCTTTTAGTTAAAGTGTTATTGTTTGGTGTTAAATAACATTTACATAAACATTTTTTCATGGCCTTTATATACTTCGTGATGTTGAGTTGTAACAATTTAACTTCATCAAAATTAAATAAAATTAACCCATCATGAATGAAATTAAATTGAACATTGTTGTCACAAGTCTCTTCTATCTTAATTTCAAATCAAATTTCATGTGCCATCCTTGATTATTAGGAATTTTTCACTAATAAGGTACCAAGTTGTTATGCCAACACTACTAGGTGAATGCATGATCAAGTGGTTCAATATTGACAAATTTACATTCCTTATAAGTCCATACAAAATTATTTTAAATGATTCAAATATACATGGTTGTTACTTTTTTAAGTATTATTATTACAATCTTTGAATAATACATGTTCAATCACTAACAAACCTTTCCAAATCTATGTGAAAACTTGTATTTAATGTGATTGATATCATTTAAAAATTTGGAAATGCTAAAAGGAAAACCCACAAAATCCATTTGAATAATGACCCATGTAAAGCTTTCAAAAACATGGGTCATTATTCATATGGACTTTGTGACCCATGTATATGTTTTTGGAACAAAAAATTTGAAAAACAAACAAAAATTGCAATTCATATGGACTTATGAAAATATGGTCAAATTTTAATAATTCAAAAGTCCCTGACTATCAAACGGTTATGGTTTTCAAAAAAAAGATTTTTCATATGAATTCATCATCTTGTATATGTCATATATTGAGTCTCAGTAACAAATTTGGAATGTGAATCAATATAGTTTGTTCCATTTTGTGATGTTTTAATCATATGACTAATCCATATTTTTCGATTTTAAAAGTCCATTATTGCTAGCAAATGAGGCTTTTATCAATAAATAACCACACAGTTCTCTTCATAATGAAATTGTTAGTCTTGATCTAAGTCCCAATTAATAGATCTAAAGATATAATAATCATTATATGCATTTGAATAAAGGGTACCTAGGGAAAAAACATCATTTCATCACAAAAGTTAACCACTCGATTGTGCATCTACCTTATTATGATGCATTGAATCTAATGTTCCTAAGGAACAAAAAAAAATTAAGAATGTTGATTTCACACCAAATAGCTTTGCTACAAGTACATACAAAACAAAAAATGATCGGACTTAATAAAAGTACATTAAAAGGGGAAATTAAAAATGAAAACCAAGGTGAATAATGGTTGTTAGAGCTTTGAAAATGAAAGAGTCATAAATATTAAAGAATAATGATTTGGAAAGAACAAGGCTCATTGTGATGGCAAGTGTAGCATGGTGAACATCCATGCTAATTAATTAACATTTCACACAAAAATTAAGGCCTTTGCATTGTCCAACTTATGGCTAGTTGCTTCCCTTTCATGCTCATCTTTATAGTTTAATTGTGGTTTGTTCACACACTTCCTTTCTCTCTTTCCTTTTCTTTCAATAAATAGGCCTAAGTTTTTTATTCAAAATTTGCATGAGGGTAATTGATTTCAAAGGATCCATGGGTCTTATTTTAGTTTCAAAAGAAGAAGTTCAATTTTTTGGGGCTTATCTCCATTTTGATTTTTGGAGCATCTATTTTTGGGGAATGTCTTACATTTTGAAAAAATTTAAGAAAAAATGTGAATAAAATCATGTTATGCACAACCAACACAATGCCAAAACATGGAAACCATTTCTATAACATTTTACAACAAATGTTCAAACTTAATGATGTAATCCCATGCATCATGTTTTTGTGCCATTTATGCAACTTTAGGCACATGATTATGACTATCATTATGATTATAATTACATGGTTAATATTCATCTTAAAAAAATGTAAGGAAAATGAATATGCAGTGTTGTTTTCATACTTAATTTTGTGTCCTATTAATAAGTGAAATGATCTTGTGTGTGATATGTTTTTTCATCATATTATCATGAACATTTTTTCAATCCTACGTAGGTAGCTTAGTTTAGTTACCCTATCTACCTATGTTCATAACCATCTACCTACCTACTACCTACTTAACCCAACCTAGGTACCTAACCTAATTACATAATCTAATTACTTAACTAAAAGGATTTCCACCCCAAAATTGTAAACAACTCATTTATTTTAAAATAAAATACCATTTAATGATCATTGTCCCCACCCACAAACATCGTTAAAGTCCTTTAAAACACTAAACGGCCATTTATGTCTTTACATTTAGACGAGTAACAGTCATTGTCCAAATCCATAGTAGAAAAAAACTTTTAAAGGGGTTAAAATGACCACTACAAAATGGACATCAATACAAGAACACAATAGGATTTACACTATCATGTTGCAAGATTTAATGAAAAGGGGTGTTTGCTAATGTGGGGTGGAGATGCTTTAACTACTTTAATTAAGTTAACTAATTAACTAGTTAGGCTACCTATTTGGATACCTAATTTATATAGCCTAACCACCTAACTTGTTTAGTTGAATTGAATGTGTGATGTTATCAAGGATAAATTAAAGATACAATTTGCATAAATTATATGGATTTGAGAAATGAAAAATTTGATGATGAATATTAACTAGATGATTTTATTGTTTAAACAAAAGGAAATGTGAGTTAAATATGAACTTAATTAGAAATACAATAATCACAACTTGTAGTGGAAAATTTGAGGAATGTTGCCCTTTAAACTTTGATTTATACCAATGGAACCTTTTAGAAGTTCATTAACTCTTTTAAAAATTTCGTTAACTAAACATTTTATGAGTTTTTACTAAATATCCTTCTAGAAGTTTTTTACTAATCACATATTTCTCTAACCTACCATTGGTGAAGTTATCTAAAAACTTTCACCAACCATATATTTAAAAAACTTTTATCAATTATTATTCTATAATACACCACAAGTCATGACTTTAGCTTGAAGCTTGTATCAAGGTTAAAAGCATGAAAAAATATGTAGGCCAAATGAATGTTTTGGGACATAAACACACTCTCACAAGAGTGAGAGAATATGAAGGAGGTGGGTCCCAAACATTCCCAAATGGAAATCACTTTGGGAGTTGGAATTTCAAAGTGTTTTGAATTTTTGAGACAAAATTACAAATGGAAATACTTGTCCAAATTGAACATTTTTTATATCATTTGAAAGTTCTTGGAATGTAGATGTTGAAGGTGACTTCACATTCCCCATTTGAAAATTTAAAACTCAAGTAATATGACCAAAATATGGTAGGGAGTTAAGTTAATAATTTGGTTCCTAACCATTAAAACTTAGGAAACATGGTTAAAATGACCTTTGAATTAAACATACAATATGGCGTTGCAAAAATCTTTTCAAAGATTGCAACTTTCTTTTTTTTGAAATGCCCCAATTAAAGCTTGTATGCATGAGTTATGATCCCACAAATTTGTGCTTGGAAACTTTCCATACTCCAACTTGGGAGTCTTGGAATTTAAAGCATTTGAATGTAACCCCCACAATCAATCACCTTATATACTAATACAAGGAGGAGAATGGTGCCAAAGGTTGAGCTATGTGGGTCATGTGAATTTAAGTTTCCCATGATTTAAATCCTAGCATTACTTAGCTTTCGTTTGTATTAATCAACTAATTATTTACTTTGTGTAGGTTAACTTGTTAATGAGCTTGCACTAGCACCTTTGTCCTAGTTTTATTTCGAAACTTTCACACACCCCTTTAACACATAAATACATGGGGTTATGGAGCATGTTGTGGGTTGTATTTCACTACAATTCAAAGAATTGATAAAACAAATATCCTTGTACCATTTAATAGGCCCATTACAAAAATAATAATATATTTATATATTTGACATGATTTTGGGCAATAAACTAAATTAGTGTTGAATATATGTGATGTATATGCAATAATAGTTTTTTTTCATTGTTATAACATTTGAAATGAATTTGATAAGAATGGGTGCAAATGGGATAATAGGAGCCGTTAACAACATTTAGACAATTTTTGAATGGTTTTGATTTTGTGTTGAATGAATGCTTATATAATGTTTATATAGTGTTTTACATTATTTTTTCAACATTTTTTAAGCATTGGTTACAAATCTCAAACATGCTAAAAGATATTTTATATTCATTGAATTTTCAAACCTATCCAAATGTTAAATTAAACATTATAAATGGTGTCATTAATAGTTTACACATTTTCAACATTAATTTAATGTATTAGACTTGCACATTAAAAATATTGGTTACAAAATAATAGCTCCTTTGGCCATGTTTGCATTTGAATAAAATATTATTTTTTTGAAGACTTGTAACCAAAGCTTTTAAGCAGGATTTAAATAGTCTTTCCAAACAATGAAAATGTAAGTAAAAAAATTATTCAAATATGGTTTTTGATTGGGTGGTCTTCTCAATAAATAAAAACATTTGTTGATAAGCTTGTCCTTGTTTGGAAAGGTCACCATAAGTAATTGGAGTATGTCAAACTCCTATAAAGCTTTATTAAAAAACACACATTAGATTAGGAAAATGTACAAGATAGTAAAATTAAGGAAAATGAAGAAGTGACATGATGCCAGGTTGGTTCAAAGTAGGTGTCAAAATCTCTCCATGTCCATAATCGACCGCCTATGGTAGGTTGGCCATATTAATGGTTTACAATAAATCAACCATGGTGATGGAAGTGTGTCTTGAAGGGGTGGAAGTTGGGAAGTAGTTAAGCCTACAACTACTGCTTGACTTAAAATGGAGGATGTTTGCATCCTTTGTAATGTGATCGAAACTTTTTGACAAAGAAAAATGACCAAGATAGAAATATGAGGGCCCTTTGGCCCTAATTTCAAGCTCCAAATGGCATTGGCACAATCATGTAAAAACAGATTAACATGTTTGTGTAAGCAAGCAAATATTTCAATTGTTAAGGGGAGGAATTGATCAATGGGGTATTGATTGTGATAGCTCCTTTCCTTGGCTTGAATTGCATTGAATGCGACAAATCCTTGAGTTGTGCAAGATCAAGGAATCAAATTTGCTCATGTTGCGTTAGCAATGACAACGTCAATTAAGGTGCAAATGTCATATTTGGTAAAAACAATGTTGACTTGTTGATGAGAGGAGTTGAATGTGGTTAGAGGAAGCACATGTAATTGTTTTTGTCCAACATGGAAACTAGCATTTTGCACAATCACAGCAAAGGTGTTTCAAATTACATTATGGGTTTTAATGCGTTCATTGCCATGAGCATAATGTAAGAGGTCGATGGGATTTGTGCACACACATCGAGGGATGCCTACAATTGAAAGATGGGGTATTTTAAATCACGTATGAAGTGTTGTGGAAAAAATTGGGGAAAATAATCAAAAGGCTAGGAAAACCAATGTAGTTATAAACCAAACGTTTACCCCTAGGCCAAAACATGATAAATTTTGGGCACAATGGGCCTTAAATATCCCATTGGAGAGTATGTTGGAAAGGGTATGATGGTGTAGACGCTCCGAAATGGAATCTGGAAGTTGAACCATTTGTTGCTCAATGAGTTGTTCAAATGGAAGAAAACATGCACGAACTAAGGGTGGTAGAAGATCACATGCCGCCTTGAAGTGTTACTACAAAAGAAATGTGTTGTTGTCGACTCATGTTAATGTTTCAAGAAGGAAAGGATGTTGATCAACCATAAACCTAACAATTACGACTAAAATGACATGGGCCCAACTCCCTAAATAGGTTGCTGGGGTGATGGTGGATGTCGATATGAATTCGACATCACTGAAAGATATTGGGAGAGGGGTTTGTTTATGAATGAGAGGTCTTTTTGGGCCATAAAAGGATCTTAGACCCAAAAGGCATCTAAACATTTGAAGGAAGGATGAATCAAAGGAAATAAGGGATTTTGGGAAAGTGGAAAATGGAGGTGTGCATTATAAAAGATACGATGGGCATTGCATGAAACAATGAGTTAAAATTCCAAAGTTACATAAACATCCACCATTTTAAGAGAAGGTCCACATGTCAAATGTCTTTTAACATGGCATTTTTTATGAAAGATGATGTGAAAATTAAGGTGCCCAACAAAACCCCCAAGATTCTAATTCCTTTGGATGGGGTGGTAAATTAAAACTAGGTGTTGAAGTTTGATGGTAAGCCATAAGGTGACCATGTCACACATTTCTGAGGTTGAATAGAAAGACCTATTGCATGGAGTTTGGTTTGGAAATGTTCATATGTAGATGATACAGTTGAAGGGGGACCTATGATGTGAATTTCATTTACAATGGATGGAAATAGACAACAAGGAAAATGGCTAATTGTAGAATGTAAAACTTCAAAAAAGGTTGAAACGAATAATGCCCTCCCCAAAGGATCACCTTGACGAATCCCCATGGCAGATGGGATGATTGTGACATCACTTTCATGATTATGATGACTACAAAATAAAGGAGATTTAAATTAATAGAATGCACAAACAAAGGGGATGAGTTGTATGATGTCCCCACCTACTGCACAAAGTTCTTGAAATATGACCCATTTTAACACTAAATTGAAAACGTTTGCCATGTCTAATTCAAAAACAATTCAAATAGGGTGAAAGTCCAAGGTGCACCTAATGCCATGGATTATTGTTTCACAACTACCCTTAGTTGCAACTCCAAATTGGTGTGGGGAAAAATGTGTTACAAAAGTTTTATGGAATTAAAAGCATAAAGTGCGGCTTGTGAGTCAATACAATGCTTCCCCCATTACATTGGAACAAACTCCATTTAAAGGCTTGGTCACGGTTAAAAGGTGGGCTGTTCCAAGGGTGCATGTAATTTGGGGTGGAATGTGACCTTATGCAATATGAAAACAAAGTTGGAACAATTAAGGGAATCCATTTGCTGAATATTCGGGGTGAAAATAGTTTCGAAGATGTTCAAAAAATCCCAAAAGGACCACTTGTAGATAAATGCGGCATGCGTTGGAACGCCAATTTGAAAAAATCAGAAGAAATTTCAAGATTTTAGTATGGTTCGTAATCTTCAAGGAAAAATGAAAAGTAATCATTTGTTTCAGGGTGTAATGTAATGAGAGTTGAAGTGATGTCGAAAAATGTGGATGCGAGAGAAAATGGTGCCAAAGTGCGAGTTGTTCGAAAATATTGCCATACATACCCAAGGGCTAAACTGCGAAGCAAACATTTGTGAGTTGGAGGATCATGTTGGGAAAAAAAAATTAAACTCAAACTGGCTACCAAAACTTGGGCATGTAAAAAAAACTCCTCCTACAAGTTTTCCCAATCTCTTACTATAAAGTGCTTGAGTTGAATCCATATTTCCCTATGCCTTGTCATCCCACCACAAAGGGGCAAAACAAAACACCATTGTGGTAGTAGGAGGAGCAAATGCCAAGCTGCAACATTGTACGGGCCCTGCACTAGCTTATCCAATGGAAAACGAAATGCCATTTGTACATAACGTTGTAGAATGGTGGGGATATGGTTATATAATCAAGAATGGCAAAGGCCTAAATGAAAGAACTTGAAGACATCCAATGTTGAAATCCATGTCCAAGCTTATGTAGATGGGGTGGGAGTAAAAAAAAGTATTGAACTAGGATGATCACAAGGGTTTGGATTGGATGAATTGGATGTCTAATTGGAATGCTAATGACAAATTAACCCTTGATTAGTAAATTGGTGCCCACAGGTGGGGCACACGTTTTTAGGTGGAGGTTATAGGTGTGTTGAAGAAATGGGGGTAAATTGGGGGGTATGATCATGGCCAACTACATGGACCAATGGAGTGGGAGGAGGAAAATGTCCTAGCTATGCATGATTGAGGGGGTTTGGGAAAGTGTAAAGTTGGGACCTCACATTCACACGAAGGGTTGGGGGCTGGTAGGGGAAATAATAGGTGGTGTGTGATTTGTTTAAATTGGAGGGGTAACTAATGGGTGGTTTGTGGTTTATGTGGGGGATGAGGTGGAGGATAGGTTGGTGGTGGTGCATGATAAGGCGAATGGGTGATGGGACTCATGAAGTTCGATGAGACATGATGAATTGAAGGACATGGGACATTTGGTTCCCATGAGGTATGAACATAAGCCCCATTTTCTAAAGATTGTTTACTTCTATAAGATAATCATAAAAATCTACAAAAGTAATCACACAACACTAAACAAAGTGAAAGGAAAAAGATAAGAAACTATCCAAAGAGTTTTTTGTAAAGGCATTATGCCAAGGTCAAACCCTAATTTCTTTATAGGCTTAGCTATCACAATCACTAATCTATTGGATTCAACAAGACTTAAACACTTTAATACCAAAATATTAGATTGGGACCTATTTGCGCAATTGCAAATAGGTCCCATGTTTTAAAAATTGTTTATTTCAACATGGTAATTTTTTCTTATGAAACCATCCACATAAAACTAGATAGATCAAATGGAAAAAGACTGTGAATTGTCACAAACAAACAAATCATGTTTCAAAAAATAGCTAAACTTTAATTTTGCCATAACCTTCAACACCATCATCCTTACTTTACTAAGTTTAACACAACCTATACACTTAAAAAAAAACTATTGTGCAAAAATTAGGGGCTCAGAAATTTATAATTTTTTATTCTTTGGACTATTTAACTAAAATAACACCCAAGTTCAATAATAGAAAAACACCCTATATTCAATCTTTTGCTTTAAATAAATAAATAAAAATGATACACGTATGTTGTTGTTTATGATACATAAAATATTCCACCAAAACATCTTCTAAGCAATGGAAAAAAAAAAAAAAACCCAAGTCCTAATCCACCATAAAAATCCATCAATACCTTTTGTGGGTTATTTTAAAATGTTTCAACACGCTACCATCTCATTATATATATTTAAAAACTACAATGCAATTCCACATATAATGAAACTATCTTTGTGCTTCTCCATCTAGAGGTTCAAATCCATAATCATCTTCAAATTTTTAACCTTGTAAATGTCCTTTTATTGTCTAGCAAAATGAAATGAAGCATGGCTACTGAAATTGTGAACTTTAACATCAAGAGTCTTATAAGCCCTCTAACAAATCTCACAAGGTTTGCAAGTAGCATCTAGATTCCAATAGCAAAATAAGGTACACAAATAAATACAACAATGCTTATATCTTGCATTTTCTATAAAAGCTTGCAAATTGAATGTAAAAAATCATGAAATGTGAGAATGATTATCACAATATATGTTATTTCATATAGGAAAAGGGTCTATCTTTAGACCCATACAAGATTTGAGGTGCTACTCACACATTTGGTAAGTCAAGTAGCATGTTGCAAAAATTTTAAAAGGGTTTAATGAGAGACCTTTTTCTTGCGTAAATTTACATGTGCTAACAGATTTGAAGTTTGAAAAGAAACATTAGAATCATAAGAAAAAAAAGAAATATGTTCCATGTATAATAGTGAGTGTCAAACTTGTGTTTATCCTTAGGAAAATTAAAGTTAATGACATTAGTGGAAATCAACATTGATTGCCATGTGTACAATGATTGACCTAAAACATTACCTGATGAGATCATCGCTAATCCAAAAAATGATTTCAAGGAGTTTAAAAAAAATTTAACATTGATCTTTTGAATCATCTTGTTACACTTTTTTCTTTTTTCTTTTTGGGACATAAGCAATAAAATAAGCATTTTGATGTGTAGAAAGGGCATCAAAGTTAAGTGGAGGATGATCTCTTCTCATTGGTTCCTTTAAAATTAGTGTGGATCATATAATAAATGATGATTTCAAAGACATAAGCAAAGGTTTGAAACCCATTAATGGAGAAGGTACTATGACATGTTGGCTAGGATCCATAAGGTCCTATTCTAGATTTTGGTTGATAATAGACCCTAAATTTACACTAGGAATTTTTTGCCTTGAGTCGTTCTTTACATGGGTAGGCATGGGAGCTGCAACAAAGGGCATGTGGTCTTAACTCATAACAGTTCTATCCTCTTGAACCTTTCGGATTGATGACAAAATAGTTGCTATATAAGAAATCCATCCATAAATCCTATGTTTTTCTGTTCTCTAGATGGCAAACACCTTTGGAACATTTTCTTTAAGCCATTTTCACCATCCTTGGAGATTCTATACAATATTCATCCATTCTGCATATACATTATTTACTAGTGTTCACTATTCATCCAGATCTCTCCTTTTTTTCATACCAGATTCATCCAATGCTGGTAGATTTCCACAGCAGGAAGGAAGAGCAACCATATGTTTTCTGTCCCACAGATGTCAAAGGGCTTTGCAAAGATTTTCTTTGTACCATTGTCATCCACCGTTAGATATTCTATGATCTTCATCCATCCAACAATATATTTTTGCACTAATTCATGCATCTCTGTAGATTTTACGCCATGCCGTGTTTATCTAGTAGATTTCCAGGGCCGGAAGGAAGACCACTGTTCAAATGTGATAGAATATTCATCCATCCATTCCACTCCATATTTTTTTTAACTAATTGTTTAGTAATTATCTATTTTGTAGAGTTTTTGTACCATATTCATCCAATGTTGGGTAGATTTCCAACAATTTGTTTTGAACTGCCTTGCGGATGCTGCCAGAGGTCATAATTCTTTTTCTTTTTCTTTATATCATTTTCATCCATCCTTTCAGATTTCAAATAATATTCATTCATCCATCCATCCAGGAATATAGTCTCAAACAATTGTTTATTATTTATCCATCTATCGACTTTTCAAATCATCCCTATATATATCTTGAAATCAATTGTTTACTATTCATTCATCTATCAAGTTTTTAAAGCATCCTAATCTACATGTTTGACACTAATTTGTTTATTATTCATCCATCTCTGTAGTTTTTTCTATAATATCCATCTAATGCTGGTAGATTTCCACAGCCAGAAGGGAAGCAAAACCTTCAGATTTTGTATTCATCCATCCATTGTGGTACATATTTACTATTCATGTCCGTCAATAGAATTTTTGGACCATATTCATCCAATGCAAGTAGATTTCCAACCACATGTTTCTATCCTGTGGATGCCAAATTGGCTTTCGCAAGATTTTTATGGTATACCATATTCATCCATCCCATTCAGATTCTATACAATATTATTCATCCATCCAGGTATATAGTGCAAAATAAACTGTTTACTATTCATCCAGCAGTAGAATTTTTAAAACCATCCTGGTCTAGATATTGAAAACTAATTGCTTACTATTTATCCATATGTAGATTAAAAAAAATTGTTCACTTTTCATCCATCTGTAGAATTTTTAAAAACCTGATCTAGATGTTGAAAGTAAGTGTTTACTATATATATTCATCCATATATGTAGATGTTGTTTTGTAATCCAATTTTCATCCAATGCTGATAGATTTCCAACCATGTGTTTTTCTGCCTGTGGATCCCAAAACTGCTTTTGCAAGATTTCACCTATTCCAATTTCATCCATCCTTTCAACAGATAGTGTACAATATGCATCCATCCCCTCAAACATTGCATAATTTATACTATCCAGATTCATTCATCCATCCGGGTAACAAAACTTTGTTTACTATTCATCCATCTGCGAAATATTTTTAACCATCTGAGTCTAGATGTTGAAACCATCCAAGTCTAGATATTGAAACTAAGTGTTTACTATATATATTCATCCATATCTGTAGATGTTTTACAACACCATTTTCATCCATCCCTTGAACAGAATCTATACTATATATATCCATCCCATTAAACATTGTATCAATTATAGTACCTAAATATTCATCCATCCATCCAGGTATTAGTCTTTAAAAAGTCGTTTATGATTCATCCATCTGTAGAATATTTTAAACCGTCCCAGTCTAGATATACTATGTTTATATTCATCCATATCTGTAGATGTTGTTTTACAATACCGTTTTTCATCCAATGGCAGGTAGATTTCCAACCATGTATTTTTTCTGTCCTGTGGATGCCATCCTGTCAAACATTGTTTTAATTTATACCTAGTTCCTATATTCATTCATCCATCCATCAAGGCATATAGTCTTAGAAAATTGGTTTACTGTTCATCCATCTGTAGAATATTTTGAACCATCCCGGTCTAGATATCGACACTTTCTTTTATATATATATTTTTCATCCATCTGTAGATGTTGTTTTTAATATCATTTTCATCCAATGCCGGTAGATTTCCACAGCAGAAGGGAACAGGCAAGTTGGGGGGGGGGGGGTTTGGGGAAGGGGGATTTTGCAAAGAATTTGGGAAGGGGGCGTTTATCATTTTTTTTTTTTTTTTTGGGCGTGGTTTTTT
>Ga0116231_10005206_pt1 | contig 25736 bp, 19 predicted proteins | sample S1TSphgellanicum_2_FD_89695 | JGI IMG/M metagenome (GOLD analysis project Ga0116231, IMG submission 89695) | Host-associated microbial communities from peat moss isolated from Minnesota, USA - S1T2_Fd - Sphagnum magellanicum MG | ecosystem: Host-associated > Plants > Peat moss > Unclassified... | reverse complement strand
CGTGTCGCCTTTGTGGTAGGACCGAAAAAACTACATGCAAGAAAAAGAGAAAAAAAGATATAATAGGGGGTTGTGGGTGTGGAACGGCCCCCCCCCCCCCCCCCCCCCCCCCCCCCCAACTTAAGAGTTGTTGCATCCCTTATGTTTATCACAAATCCCCCCTAAATTGACATGAATTTCCTTGGTCAGCATGTCATTTGAGCCTATCATCACCCTACAAATGGCCCAAATTTTCATTTGATAATTTCATTTTCTTTTTGCTAGTTGCATTAATTTAAAATTCCAGAAAAACCATTTTTGGCTTATGAGGCATTTAGGGGTTAATCTTCAGTTAGAACACAACCATGCAGGTGTCACATTAACACCCACAAGGCTAGATTGGGGATGCATAGGGTCTTTTATGTTTGGTTCCATATGAGGCACTCCTATCCCTACAAAAGATGGGGGGGGGAGGGTGGGAGGGTTTTGCAAGGTAGGTTTGGGACTAGGGTGGCCTCAAGCCGGTTACTGGACATAAACAATTGACATGATCATCTGGTTGATTCTTGCATCCTACCTGTCTACTCTCTTGTTCTTGTGAAGGGTCATATCAATTAGTTGTTATGTTTGCACCTTGTTTTGAGATATCATCCATGAGGGCATGTCTTGATTTTGAAATTTCCTATTCGTCATCCAAGAGCAAGAGGGTTTTCAGATATCATCCATGAGGGGGGGGTTCTAGGGATTAGTAGGTGGGAAATGACTAGAAGGTCACAGATTATGGGTTCTGACCCATGTCCTCTCAGCCAATCAGGTGAGGGAGACGATCGCGTCAATTGTTTATGTGGGGCAGCCCTGAAAACAAGGTATAATAAAGTGCAAGGCAGGTTGTGTGGGAAGTGTGATGACCACGTACTTAGAAGACATTATTTCAGTGACATGTCTCTATTGTAGGCAATATAAAGGTACTGCCTGCTTCTTTTTTTCCTTGTTTGCCCTTGGCCAACTCAACTTTTTCCCAAAAGAGATAGATGTGGACATCTAGGTGTCCATTGCAGACCTAAAAAGTGCATAAGGGGACCCAAAAGTGTGTATGGGTAGCATCAAGATGTGTTTGGGCGGCAGCAGCAGAAGACACATCTTGTTCAGCAAATGGGCAGTCAGGGAGAAAAAAGAAGTAGGCAGTACTTTGCAAACAAGGGGTGTCACATTGTGGCCTTGCCATTTACATTAAAAAGTATCTTAAGCCAAAAGAAGAATTATGAAAATTCAAATATTTCACCGTGCAAAAATATAATCTTCAAGAAAATCCGCTAAAAGATACCAACATCCTTCAAGATATCATAACTCAACACAAGCCAAAATATCGTTTTTCAAAAATCCTCGTATAAATAGACCTTTTATTACCTAGGGGCCAAAATCTCTTAAGCTACTATACTCTATAATGAATCAAAACACAATATCCTTGCCTTGGTAGGCAAGGCCAATAAAGACATGTGGCTGATTTTAACATCTTCCCCCACATACACCAAGTCAAACTGTCAGGACAAAAAAACATTTGTTGTGAGTTTCTCCCCTACTAAAACTAAAGTGCAAAAGGTGAAGTCTATATAGTCCCCCTTGATCTATGCATTTTGTGTATGTTTGGTACTCAAGGTGCTTCTTTCCCTCTCTCTCATTGCTGCCATGCATTGACTGTGGAGTTTTAAAAGTTTAAAGTAGATGGCACAAACACTCGCCCTAACTTGCTGACACAAATTCTCTTTTGGGCCCATTGTGATGCACCCACAAGAAAAGAAATGGGGCCAAAGTTTGGTATCCCTACATTCTAGAGTCATGTGGAGTTTCAAGATTGAGGTTTAAGGTCTTGGTTTTAGACCATATATGTTAAGCCGGGGATAGTCATGGCAAACCATGTGGGTTATTCGTCCTCGAAGCGACGCCAAACATCCCAACCCTCCCAACCTTCCCAACAAGCACCCAATAGAAAGCCAATAATCAGCTTTACCCCTATGCCCAGATGTACTCCAGCTTCCATCCATATGCCCATCATTCCCATCTCTCTTAGTTTACTTTAGCCAATGCCTTCATCCTTTCTGGGTTCGTCGGCCCCCTTTTCATTTCACTCACCACACCCACTAAGAGCGTCTCTTGTATTCGTCATGCAATGCTCTCCTCCATGACCCCATGTTCCCTATCCTTCTTGTGGTCGTCTATTCATTGTGGGGGGGGGTTAGCATGACACCAACTTTCATGCATTGCTCATAGGCAATTATTTGTCTCAAGGGGATGTTGCCCCCAACTTTGTTATGTTCTCCTCCCTTTTTAGCATGGACATGGATTGCATCCACAAACATCATTGATGTTTTCCATTTGGGTTTACCACGTCCTCATTCTTACCATCATATCCCATATGCGCTTCAAGTTGATGTTTAGCGAACGTTACATATCCCTTTATTTCAATTAACATCTAATCCTTCTAATGTTACAACATGGCATTTTTTTTCTTATGCCATCATTGGTGTTTGTCCTTTCCTTCATAGGGTGGTGAGAAATGCCACCAAGATACTTACATTCATTTACATCAATACATGGGTGGTGACTAGGAGGCATTATAAGAGGAGCACATGATTAAAGCACTTGCTTTAGTTTTTCGCAAATGTTTGGAATTGACTCCAAATCCTACCCCACCTCCATTAGCATGAACTCATCACACATGAGCCCTTGCTCATGTAGGGGAATATGTTCGAGCAGTACGCACATTAACTCTAAGCACACCTACAACCCCATTTAATGCAACCACAGGAATCCTTTGCTTTCTCCACCCACTTGTTGAGGTTGATATCCCTCTGTTCATTGATGATTTCCATCTTGAGACGGAGGTTACTTTAAATCGAGAGGAATTTGTCTTTGCCTTGGCTCATTCACCACATCTTTTTTCTAGTGGCCCCTAAGGTATGGTGTATGAACTTTTACAAGACTATTTTGTCCCAGATGATTCTACAAATGGTTTTGACCTCTTTTTCAAGGTATGTGGGCACATTGCTCACGGTCATGTTCCACCTTCAATATCATGTTTGTTTTTTGCATATGACTTTTAGCATTGGAAAAACAGTCTAGAAGCATACGCCCCATCACGATCGATGAGGTGACCTATCATTTAGTTGCCCGCACTCTAACTATTCAGTTTAGGGATATTTTTATGAGGCATTTTAGTCCTTAGCAGTTTGGTGTAATGATTCATGGTGGGTGTGAAGCAATGGTTCACAACATTCAAATGATGTTAAATTTGCACCCAAATTGGGTGGTGTTATAGGTGGATGTTTGTAATGCCTTCAATTTGATGTCATGGTTAGCCATTTTTCAAGAGTTACGGTCTTTGCCTAGTTTTTTAGATCAGCTTTTCCCACTTGTTCGACAATTCTACACACGCCCATCCCCATTTTTTTTTTCAAGTTTCCCAACATGGGGATTTTAGTCATTTCATCAAATATAGGTACACAACAAGAGGACCCATTGCAATGAGCATTGTTTACTTTGGCTCACCTTCATGATCTTCACCTTACAGCAATAACCCACCTTACTTGTGTTTTCCCTTCCTTGGCGAATCATACACATATAATAGGTCTTGCATCAAATGTGGTTCCTTCATTTTTATGATTGTAAAAGGATTATTAACATTAATGCTTTCAGTGCAGCTTAGTCTTTTCAAGGGGGTAAAAACACACTAGGGTGTCACAATTTCGACAAATTAAAGTCCTTTTTCAAAGTCTTTTTTTAATGTAATTGAAAATCGACTTAAAATATGAATATTTAAATGATATTGAAAGTAATAATTTTTTCCATTTCTAATTTCAAATCATGATGTTATAAAACATATTTTTTAAATCACAAAAGAATTTTTTTTAATAATGATTTTAAAATGCGTAAAATGGCTTTTAAAATAATTATAATTTTTGGGATTTCAAAAAAATTATAACATAACAAATTAAAATCACATTTCATTCATTCAAGGGATATTTAGTTTTTAAAACATGATTCATCCAATATCCCAAAGTTTCAAACACATGAGACTAACATTGTAAGATAAAAATCCATATCCATGAGTTTTGTAGGTGTGACAAAAAAATGTGGGCAAAATTCAAAGGTCCATTACTTGTTAGCTATCCATGATTTTGATTTGATTTTCTCATTTTTTGAAGGTTGATTATGATAGTTTTAAATAAGTGACTCCATTTTTTATTATTTCAATGACTTTTTTCTTTTTTGCATTTAAAAAATACAAGAAAAATTGCCATTGTGACGTCCATATAAGGTCACTATAGTGTGCAAACACCTAGGGGTTGGAACATTTTATATCATTTCTTCTTGGCTTTCTTACTTTCGATTTGGGTTTTTGTATTTTGGCCACATTGTTGGGATCCACACATTTGTTGAGTCATTTATGGTTCTTCATGAAAATCTTGGGATGATATCTAATTTCCCTATGCTTGCAAATCCTTTGGCAGCTTTTGCAATGCTTTCATTGTGTTACGCCCAATGCCCAAGCTACTTACTTCATATATTGTTCCCATATTTAAGTATTTTGTAACATTATGTTGAATTCAATACTCATACCATAACTATGTTGGAAAAATTACTTGGTGTGGGATCTTTTGGTGGTTATATCAGTCACCTAACTCATCGTCACACCATTCTTCTTACTTCTTCAGGCAGGTTCGACCTCCCTTTGATGGTTCAGATTACTACCCCTGCATATTTGGGGTGTTGGGCACTAATTGTTCTTGCACTTATCATTCATTTCCAACAGGATGATCACCTTATTCTTTTAGATGCAGTAGCACATGTTGAGACCAACACTTCCCCATTTTAGATGGCATTACAAGATGTCCAAGCCATGTTACCCTAGGTTGTCCGTTCTTAGGTCCCACCCTTTAAAAATCTAGTGGTCCAGTCTTATCCCCGATTGCAGGCTTTTTTGGTAGATCGTTTACACAAGTAGGAGTTTGCTTCTCTTTTAGTATACACTCCTTCAGATATCGTGCAAACATGTTTTCACTCATGTGCATGTCCAAGGGTAGGCACTTGGTTATAGTTCATCCTACCACACCAACATTTCGTTTATCATCAGCCCATTTTCTTACAACACTATGCACTCATCTTGGCTTGTCACATCCTATAGTTGCCCACCTTTCACAATGTTAATGTGGTCATATCATTGACAATCCAGGTACCCATTTACTTTGGTGACCTTGTGGGAGTGAACGTACAATAGCCCACAACACACTTCAGGATACTGTTGCAACTATTGCTTTGAAAAGTGGAGCACATGTTTAGAAAGAGGTCTCCCACCTTTTCCTTCACCACATTTAACAACGAATGGATATCCTTATCACCAAATACGGCTTTCGAATTTTGATGGACGTTATCATTATTGACTTGACTTGCACATATATGGTGCAGTGAACATCAACAACAATAGCACATGCAAAGATGATGGCTGCTTAAGAGAAAACTCAATCCTACACCAAACAAACATTAAATGATGACTTTATTCCCCTTGCTATTAAGACATATGGGTGTCTTTATTCTTGATCGCTTGTGCACATACCACTATTGTGTGTCATGAACAGTCTTCTTTAGTCCCTTTGATGTTTGTTTCTCACTATCGATAATGCGTGTCCATAACCCTGCAACGTGCACAAGTCATAACAATTCTTCAACGGGTTGCTACACTTGGTTAGGGTTCCTCATCTCTTCCACACATCATAATTAGTGCACCTCCGTCACTAGCCAATTTGTGACAGACGACAACTTTCTCATCTTAGGTCTTCTTTGTTATTGTTGATTGTCATTTCATTGCCGTGGGTCCTATTTGCATAGGGTTTTTTCCTTATTTTTGGTTGATTGTTTGCTTTTGTTTTTTCTTTGGATTGTGTCTACTCATGCTTTCATTTGCCTTCTACTTTTGATAGATGGGTCCCCGTCCTTTATTTTTATATACTTGGGGTTCCTCCATTTTACATGCCAACTCTATAAAGCACAACATAAAAAGGGCAAAAGGGAAAATGGGGACCACCAAGAAAAAACTTCCAAAATAGTAAACAAGTCCCACCTGAACATATACACCTATGGACTTATTTTAAGTGATTACAGCAGACATATCTGGGAACCACTAATATTTTCAAAGACAAAAAGCAGAACTATATAGTCCAGCACCAGCAAAACATCGCTGATTCACCAAGGGGGTCCAATGGCATGAAATTCCCAACAATCAAGCTGAATTCATTTTGGCCTCTTGATATATATATATATTAAAAGTGGATAGTCCTATTCCAAAGGAAGGGGTGAAAAATAGGCGCCACACTTGGTCCAAGTTGAGCAGGGGTTTAGGGTTAGGGTGGCCTTTTGTACAAAATTTGTGGTGCCACTTCCACACACATCCCGCCCACTTTTCCCCTTTTTCTGTTAGATAGTGTTTTTTTTTTCCTTTGCAAGAATAGCCAGTCAGTTCCCACACATACACATAATGCTCACTTTCCCTTTTTCTGTCAGTGATTTTGCAAGCATGGCCGAGAAATTGCCACATCTTGAAACACTTTTGGAGGTGGGGTTCAGCCATCAAAAAGTACCAAGGATGAGGAGGCTCTTGCAATGGTCAAAGTGGTTGTGAATGTGTGGTAGAAGTCTCTATATGTTTTCCCAAGTGGGAAGAGAAGTTATCTTTATTTTATCTTTATTTTTGTCCATTGCCCAATTGGGTGTCTAAATTCTTTTAAGGTTTTGGGAGAAGATTATATTACCGAATCATCATGCCTGGTTGTCAAACCTTCAAGTCATTATCCTCTTGGCAACAAGTTCTACGTGATTTGGAATGTAGAATATCCCATGAGCAAACATGAAAATCTTGGAGTGCAATTAGATTTGCCCATTCAACAAAATGTGGAGGCAGTTGCATTGCACTCCTTCAACTACATTTTTGTGGATTGGTGGCTTTTTAATTCACCAATGACACTAGTTTGGACTTGAGTCTTGGTTTAGGGACACACAACAAAGGGGGGGAAAAAACAATAATAGTACACCACAAAATCTGCTCTACTCATTTGTGGGGACAAAACTTTTGGTTAGGTTGGGTGATTGGCCTCTGTGGACCATAGAGAACATTCTTATTGGAACTATTTGGAGGCTTAAAAGTGGGGTTGATGGGTTCAGCTTTATAGATCACTTGGTTGTTGGGCATTTCAACATTGAAACTTGCAACCAATTAGAGAACCAATGAACATTTTGTTTAAAAAATTCATATTTTATCATCAACACCAAGCTAGTTCTTGCACCCACTTTTGATCAAAAATGGCATCTCAAAACTGGATGTGGATGCTGAGGCAGAGTCTTGGAACTTCATCTCTCATATAGGTATGCACCAGCATGAGGTGGGTACCAAAATTTTCTCCAAACCCCTGCTGGGTGTCAACTGGGGTATATACATGCATAACCGGCAGGTGTAAAATTCCCAAAGAGCTGCAGTCAACTCATACCTGCCCTTTTGTACAATTGTTTTTTGTCACTTCCATTCCAAGACCATCACCTTCAGAAGCAATGTTTGAGGGTTTAGGGTTTGTGAAAGCTTTGAAGTTTTCACCTTATGACTTGTATCACCTTGTTGCCTTGACTCTGAAGCAATTATGTGGAGGGAAGGTGGGAAAAATGCAAATACCAAAAAGGAAGGCAAAATTGGGGTTGAGCTGCAAATTGCAAGTTCTGTCAACTGTCATTGAGCTTTGGCCTTCAATTTCTTTCCCATTTCTCTATTTTTCCACCTTTCACCAAATCCCAATTGTCTTTCTTTTAGTGACTTTGTGAGCTTTTGTTTTTTCACCTCCGGCAAACCCCCCTTGTTTGCATTTTTTGGGGGTGAAAAGTTGTGAACTTTCAACAAGTTTTGTATGGGTTCCTCAAGTCTTGTCATGAAGAATATAAATTTGTCACCCAATGAGGAGATGGTCCAAATATTTGTAGGCCATGATAATAGCATTAATGTTGATACTCTGTTGGAAGCAAATGGAAAGCTTCATCCTACTGAGATTATTCCTATTCCTAGTGATGATTCATATGTATTAAATTTGCACATGACAAATTTGAGAAAGCAAGTAGTTCACTCACAATCATAATTCACCAATGTGGGTTTTTCTTTTTAAGGTGAACAACAACCAACCAATTGACCTTTTTCAAATCAAATCATGCAGTGCATAGTCTGTCGTAGTGAAGTCATGGGTCTTAAAGTTTTGGCATTATGCATTGGGTTATGGAAAGGTTTCATTGCTTACCATAAATCAAATGGAATTACAAGCATGAAGAAACATGTCAAAATTGAATACAATGTCATACTTAAGAAATTCCTTGACAATGTAACTAATGCAATTGTTGCTCCCCTTGCCTGTGAACCAGCCAAAAAAAGGACACATGTGACACCATTGGCCATTTTTGAGTTTTTTTCTTATGTTAACCAATTCAAGAAAAATAATGAAACACAAATTGGTTCCTTGGAGGATTTGATGTTTTTTGACGCACTCCCAAGTCCCAGGTTGAACCCACTTGAGGGTCCAACTATGTTGAGTTGCGGAAAGTTGGGACTTGAGGGGCATTCCCGACTTCCAGCACTAAAAGGGGGTAGAGGGGCGTGCTAGAAGTCCCGGAATTAAACTAGGAAGATGGATTAGAAGATCAAGCTTGAATCTGCATCCAAGAGGGTTAGTTCACATTCGGGAACACCCTTGGGTGTTGAGACAAGCCACAGGCACTTTTACATACAAGACTCACCACGGCCCGGACTCGAGGGAAGCCACCACCTAATCCCCATATAGTATACTCTGCAACTCTCCGCCGAGGCTACATCCAAATGGGTCTTTTTCCCATGACTCCTAAGTTGAAGTCCCGAAACTGTCTTGGGTTGGAGTCCCGGGACTTTGGACGGTCATAACTCCTCGCCCCGAACTCGGATCGGGACGAGGTTTAAACCAAAGTTGTAGCTCTTGTCGAAAGCTTTCCAACGCCGTGTTGCACTCTTGAGGTGACATCGGGAAGAGGTCGATTCCCGACTTTTAATGGTCGGGAGTCAAATTGGCAATTTGACTCCCGGCCTTTTTTGTGTCCATAACTTGGGCTAAAGATGTCGAAATGCCAATGAAATGCCATTTTGGGCATCTACGCTTCAAGAGCTTTTCATTGATATAAAGAACGCATCAAGGAAAGGAGATTTGACCCTTCAAATCGTCTTCTGAGTTTTCGGGAGTCCCGGAGGACTCCATTTTCCCACTTTTGGGAGTGTGAGTTGCATTCTCACACTTAGCCCCAAAGTGGGGTTGCGACATTCTTTATGATGAAAGGCTACTTGCCCATGAAGATTATTGAATCCATTTGGTTCCAAAGATTTTCATATAGGTTATGCCCAGGGTGATTTTCCGTAGCAAAAAGGTTTGGTGGATGAAATTTTACTTGGATTGGTGGAAAAGACTACGGTTACTTATGTTAGCCAACACTAGTAAAATATATATCAACCACATGCACATTTAATTTATAAATGTCAAAAAGCGCACATGACCTCTGTGCTATGGTTGTTAACTTTTTGTTTAATATGTGGGAGGACAAACACATGATTACTATTGGGTTAATGTTTGAGGTGAGTGACATTAGTGGTGCAATTATGGTTCCAAAATTACAACTTCTTGACAAATCTTTCCTTATTCATAAGATCCTTACTTGCATAAAAAATGATGAGTCAAATCTATAGACTTGTGTCAATTATACTTTGATTTGGTTGTTTCATGTACAAGTTTGGGTATGTTAGATCCATTTGATGGATGATGCTTTTGGCATGACCTATCAAAGGTTTGTGAATATACAACTACATATGAAAAAGTGGCCCATGGCCTAGGCATCCATAATGATAGTTCAAGTTCATATCTAAAAATGTATTTACTTGGCCACATAAGTTTAGGAAAGGGAGGCAAACATGGGAAAAAAATTGTGTAAGTTCTGGCTTGAAGCCTAGAAAATTGAACACACATGTCAAGACAAGGTGAATGTGATTTTCTTATTATTAAGTTTTAATTAACACGATTTTTAAAATTGTTAGGTTTTTATTATTTCCATTAATGTGGTGTAAATTGCATTTGTTGTTGATTGTAGGTTTACAAATTGAGTTTCATTATTCTAAGACGCTTTGGCTTTTCGAATTGCCACTACATTGTGAACTACAAATCAAACTATAACATTACAAAGTCACATTCCTTCACCACAAACATGGGTTGTTTGCAAAGTTGTGAAAGTTTTGTCACCCATTGTGAATAGTTATGTTTTGAACCAATGTTAAAGGAACTAGTTGCTTGGGGATGCCTTCCATTTTTTCATATTTACATGTCACAACTTTGTGAAGAAATTTTCGACTAGAGGGTCCCTAACAACCAACTTGCTAAAGAAGAGGCAAATGTTTTTTATTTTGAGTTGGATGAACTTTTTTTTCGTATGAAGCACCATGTGTTGGAGGTCCTTACACCCTTCCTTTCTTTTTTGCATTTTGTTGATAAGAAAAAAAGGCATAACATGTTTGTATTGATGTTGGATTTCAAATATAAAAATATGCAATTGGTGACCATTAATCTAGGTCATGAAATTGATGCCACCTTCATTGTTGACCAGGACAATTGTTATTGCCTCTAATGTTGAATGTTTTCAAGTTGTTGATGCCCAATAGGGTTTAAGACCTTAATGAATCTACCTCACTTATGGACTATCATGATCTATTTTGGTAGTCTAACACATATGTAATTGTGCATACAAGGACATTGTGGCAAGAGAGTTTGGATCATTACATTGTTATCCTATTGATCTAGAAATTTGCAAATGTGTTTTTGTCATGGTGGCAAATAGAAGAGCAAAAATTTCCCATCGTGGCTACATTAACATGAAAAAAATTGAACATCCCAACTAGCCTACCATATCAAAATAAAAAGAATATATTATATTTCTAGAATTGTCACAACACTTTGGAGATGTTGGCTTCAAATTGACAACTTGGACAATCTTATTTTTGTGAACAAAAATTGGCCAGCTAGTCCTTGTGCTAGTTGCTTGAAACCTATAGATTTGGCATATATATGTGAAGTTGAATCTAATTTGACAAAGGAGTTGGATGTCGGATTTGGGGATGAGGTTGAATGCGAAGAATTTTCAAATGTTCACAATACATTTTATATAATTATGTGACATTCTGTGAATTCATTTTGGAATGTGTAGGTGTTTGAAGTTTATACTTTTTTGTTACATGGAAGTTAACCAAATGTATAAATCTTTGTACATATAAGGGTGCAAGCAAGGTATTTTGTACATACTTGGTACCTTATTTTCTACTTGAAAACACCCAAAAAATAATTTTTTAAACTTCTAACCTTTGTTTAGCATTTCAACACAAATGACACTTTTAGTTTTTTTCATGGGCATCTTTAGCCGCCTAGCTTCTCAAAACAATTTGTGTCATATCATTTGGACTTGAAAAAGTACTCCAAAAGTATCCCCAACAATTTTGTCATTTTTCAAATGTTGGGGATGATTTTAGTTACGAAAACAAACTCATCAACCAAAAAATTTATCTTCGAATATTCACCACATCAATATTGAGGTGTAGGAAAACAACCCAAATATTTACAAAAAAATTCACCTACTTTCAAATAGTTGAACTTTATTTTTCAAGTTGCCACAAATTTTAGGTCCAATTCAAGTATTTGCAAGTAGTGTAAAAAATCATGATTATAACAATTTAACCTTTGAAGTTCATGCAAACAAAAGTTAAGAAATAATATACCCAAAAATAATATTATTATCTTCATAAAATCATTTACTTGTTAGTCCTTTTATATAAAAACCTCAATATTTTATTGTTTACATTATTTTTTGTGTATACTTTACCATGCTTTCACCCACCAAGTGTCCATGAAGATAAAGAAATGAATTTTATGTTAAGGTTTTCGTATAAAAAAATTCTTATGTGTTTCCAAATTGTGGAGTGTTTTCTGTGAATCCAAATTCTATTAAGTTTTTTTGAAGGTCTATCTATCTATCTTTGAAGGGAATTAAAGATTGATGTGAAGTCTAAAATTTTGATGGTTAATATTTGAAGAAACTCTTTCTTTGAAGGTTTTTTTTTTGTTTTTGAAACATCTATCTTTTAATTGTGAGGTCTTTTATGTTTTTGAATGTTGAACACTTTAATTATGAAATCTTCGATCATCGTTTTTGTATTTTTGTGTCTATCATTTTTAATATGAGGGTTTGGTTAGATTTTTTATGTATATCTAGATTTTTGAAGTCTATCTAAATTTTTGAAATATGTCTGTTTTTTTAAGTTTGTTTATCTTTCATGTCAATCTTTTTAAGATTTGTTTGTTTTCTAGGTATGTTTATATTATGAGGTGTATGTTTGTATTTTGAAGTTTGTAGTTTGTATATCCATCGTTGAGTTGGGAATCCATATCTGAGTATGTTTTTAATAGCCCATCTAAAACTATATATGGAGCATGGAACATGTAAAAGTGGCCTATAACATAACCAATCTAATAAAAAATACTATCATTCTAATTCATATTAACATTAACTCCTTTCAATTAGGTTTATAGCTTAAATTTTTTTTAAAAAAAACTTGTGATTTTAGATTTAGTTATGAAACTTTGCATGTTTTGTTGTTGGTTTCCCTTTTGTTGCATGAATGTTTATTGTTGGTTTCCCCGTTTTGCAATATTTCATACAAGGCATTTTTCAACCTTGCATTTTAAGACCTAGGTAAAAAATTGTCAACTATAATAGTAGGTTTCTTTCAAAGAATTGAGATGTCTTAAGGAACAAAATAGGATATCAATTAAGGTTCATATTAAAGACCCTAGAATGTAATATTCGCCTTCAAATGGATCCAACCCTTAACACTCCTTCATACCTACTTGTCATCGGAATCTTAAGAACCCAAAACTAACCTATTCTTTGAAATTTGGAATTTGAATAAACCCAAACCCCATCTATTCTTTCAAAAATATATATATCTTAAACCCATAATTAACTATTATTAAAAAAAAATTAGATACCCAACTCACACTGGTGCACTATGCAACAACTAATAACAACTAATAGCAACAAAAATAAATGAATATTAGGTGGGATCTAGCTTTTCACATAACCCATGGGCTATTGGAAGGGTGAACACCCACAATGTTATTCCTCTCAATGATCACAAACTCCAAAAGTGTCTTTCACCTTAAGGATTGAAAGTTAGTTCAAAATCACTCCTTTAACACACTTTTTAATTTCACCAAATGCTTTACAAAAATGCTAAACTTTCAAAATGTTAGATATCAACATCCTACCAAGTTATTTTTGCATCTTTGGTATTTGTGCTTAATGCATTTAAGTTTGTAGTTTGGAAAGAAATTCCAATCTTAACTTGTATGAGGTATATTTTTATGATCCAATTATAAACACCCTATTTACATATAAATAAACTATAACTTTTACTTTTTTTTCAGTAGCTTGCACTTTTTTTTTTTTTTTCCCGTCATTTGGGAAAATTTGGAAATAACTTCTCTTGGAATAATTGTGGTCTAAGCAATAATTTTGAGCTTAACCATGGTACAAAATAACGAACACTATTAGTATAAGGATTTCTAAAAAGTTGAAAAATGGTGTAAATTGAAAAAAAAGAAGGAATGAGAAGCTAAATAAGAAGGGATCTTGTTATTATTGTGGCATTAAAAGATCATTTTGTGAAAGGATTTCATAAAAAGAAGCAAGATTGAAAAAGCAAGTTAGCAAGATACTTCACAAATAACTAGAACAAGCAATGGTGAACATTTCATGATTGTGTTGTCTATCTTTGAGGTTTGTAAGTATACTTTTATTTGTTGAATCTCAAGCTTCACAACTTTTCACCTTCCAAAAAGAAACATTTTCAACCTTTGGGGACTTTGCTTTGGGTCACAAACTATATCTTGAAGACAATAGTACAAATTTGATGTGTGAATGAAAGGCATTATTGCTTTCAAACTATTAAATGGAACTAAATGCATTGAAAATGTATTTTATGTCCCAAAGTTGCCAAAGAATCTATTATCATTTAATCAATTCTTATAACAAGGTTTCAAGGTGGAATTTTATTCTAACTAAATGTTATAATTGAAGTCATATGAGCCAAGTAAGGTGATTGTTAAGGCTATCAACAAAGAAAGGTTATACATGTTGGTTGGAGTTGTTTACTTTTTGGTTGTAGATTGTAATGTCACATAAATAAGATGTGTAATTTGTGGCATCGAAGATTCAAGCATACAATCTCTATGTAAGCTTAACAACCATGTCCAAAATTAAACATGTTGAAGACATGGACCACAATTTTGAGATCATGATTTGAGTTCTTATGATGGATGTGTGCATGGTAAACATCATCTACCCCATTCCCTTTGATTGAGGATTTTCAAATGCAAAGAAAATTATAAAATTTATGCACATAAATCTATGTGGTGGTCCTATGGAAACATCTCATATATATAAAAAATTCTAACCTTCATTGATGATTTTTCAACATTCCTTTACACCACAAAGATTAAATTTAATGTGCTTGACAAGTTCAAGGTTTAAAAGTTTGGGTGAAAAATCAAACTAAAAATATATTAAAAAATTAAATGTGATGGGGGTAAGGAATATAACTCCAAAAGTTTCTACGTGTTTTGCAAGCATAATGTCATTGTGAAATAAACAATGACTATGTATGCACTAGAGCAAAATTGAGTAGCTAAGAAAAATAATCAAATGGTTATCAAAGTGTGTGATACATGTTAAAACACATGAAATTGAACCATATATTTTGGTCAAAACTAATGACAATTACAACATATGTTTAAAATCAAATTCTTACCAAGGCAATTTTAAAATGACATTAGAAAAAAAATGGTGTTAACCATATTGTTTATTTCAAAAGAGTTTTTTGAAAAAACATACTTTATATGTTGATAATTTTATTTCAACTTCTAATGACTTCATTTATTGAAAAACACAAACAATAATTTCTTGAAGAATTTTGAGATTTAGTGGATTTAAGTGAGATCCAATATTGCTCAAGATACAAGTGAAACACATTTGACAAAACTAGATATATTTGAACCAAAGTAATACTTTAAAGATATATTTAGATGTTTCAGTATGGTGGAAAGGAAGCCAATGCAAATCTCTTCTATTATTAATTATAAACTTTCAAAAGATGTGTCCTAAGTGAAAGCATGGTAAAAAGACACAAAAAAGGTGGCACCAAAATCTAGTTTAACAATAAGATACTTTTGAACACAAACACATGAAAATAAACTCAAAATCTTTTCAATAGTATTTTGAATGTGGATCTAGCCCTCATTGCTTGTAAGGTTGCAATGATACGCACATGACTTAATAGCTTTCATGCTATGGGGGTCATGATCCAATTTATTGGATTATAGTGCAACATCTATTTGATTATCTATTCAAAGCACTTTGTGTTTTCTGTTTGTTGAAATTGAGGGAAGTATTGATAATACTTTTATGTACTAAGTGCACTCAGAAAGGGGTGTTAGTGTTTACCACAGCCAAGGTTTTGACGGAAACTATATGAGTCATGTGCACATTGAAAAGGGTGCCTAACATAACATAACATAACAAGACGTGCATGTTTTGAAAGGTGTGCTTTAGCCAAGGTTCTAATAGCACATTAAGGGTTGGTTCACTTTAAAACGAGTGCCTACCATAGGCAAGGTTTTGATGGTAACATTTTGGGCCCTATTTGCACCAAATGGGATGCCTACCGTATTGAAGATTACAATGGTCCAACACTTTGGACCAAGTGTGCTCCAAAAGTGGTGCTTACCATACCCAAGGTTGCAATGGAAACAATGCAAACCATTAATTTTTTGAAAGGAATGCCTATCAAAGCCTCTACTTCAATGGGAACTATATTATTGTTTATGAAAACACAAAAATGTATGCATATTGTGATGTAGATTGGGCTAGAAATTTTGATAGGGTACAATTCAGGTTAGGAATTCTTAATTAGAAATGGAACTGCTAGTTGGAGTAGCAAAAAGTAGACCTTTAATGTCATGCCATCAATAGATGCTCATGAGTATACAATAACTTCCCAAGCCACAAGGCAACAAAGTGACTTTCATCAAATTTTTTAAGGAACATTGGTTATCCGCATGCATATGAAACCCCTTATTATGTATGTTAATGATCAATGTTGTATATCTCTATATAGATGAGTCCAACATGTCTTACTTGCACAAGGCAGGTCACGATTTCAACATTTAATTTCAGACAAAATTAAGACAGGATTTATTATGTTGGTGTATTACAACATAGAAAATATGATTGTAAATATTTTGACCAAAGGGATTTTTTGCTAAAAAGCATGAGCATTTCCAATGCGTGATGAGTGTGATTAAGGGCATAGCTTGATAATTTGTTGAGCCAATCATTGAATGGCAATGTTGGATATCAACACCCTATCAAATTACTTTTATATCATTGCTAATTGTGCTTGATGTATTTTAGTCTGGAACTATGAGATAAATTAATTTGCTGATTTTTCAAATCTTCATGATATACGAACATATATGTAAAGTATATCTTGTTGGACACCAGTTTGGGCACCAGTTTGGACCTCAGTTTCTCATTTCATGCCCAGTTAATATTGCCCTTGTAACTTGTGACAATTATTGAAAATATGACTCCTGGGAGCACTTTTTCAATCTCCCCAAAATGTCATATTAAACAAGTCAAACAACACTTGCAATCCCAGTGACCAGTCCATGTTCCTAGCACAACCCATATGGGACCATATAGCACTCTGCACGTCTGATGAAGAGAACACCAGAAGGCATCTTAGAAACAGTGATATGGAAGATCTGGATATTGTTTATAATTTCCGATAGTGGGGGGTGGCAAGGCAGAAGATATGATGAAAACATTAGGCTTGCAGAGGATAATAAGGTACAACATCAAACCCGAAAGGGCTTGGGCTCTTCCATGTGTGTGCTTTATTAATTTGCTAGTCATGCAGAATCTGCTGGTGTCGTTTGATTTGAACACCGAGGTAGATTCTGTGTGACTCATGAGGTTACCGAACTTTTAAACTGCATGGAACACTGTGAGTTCTGAGCCCTAGCACGGCCTGGGCTTGCCCCTGACACTTGCCAGGACCCTGAAAGGGCAAAGGATGATGGCCCATTCCCTAGTACATGACTATTTGTACGTGTGTGAATCCCTTGGAAGGAAGAGAATCTCTACTACTTAGAGCTTTTCTAGCACTTTGATATTCTAACACATTCAAACCTTATTATACATTTGGCACCTTTTACTGCCAGACTCACAATACAAATGATCACATTGTGAAAATATTTTGATTGTCCTCAAGGTTGCATCCGATACAAAAATCACCAGATTTTTGGTGGATTAGACATTATGATAAGTAATGCTCACCTGCCCTCCCCCCTAATATAACTACAATCCCCTTCAAGTGTCCTTCACAAGTCTGGCACCATTGGTGCTCTGGGCAGCCTTGCCCAGACACTGCACCCCCACCTGCCCACACCCTCCCTCCCTCCTTCCAGGTCACTGCATGCATTATTTTCATCAAAGTCCCCAGCTAAATTGACATTGACTCTATGGGGCAATGTGCCATTTGTAGCTTATGACCATACTCCGCATGGCCCAAATTTAAAATTCTCAAAAGGAGTTCATTTTTGGCTTATAATGAGTTTAGGAATTAAACAAACGTTTGCCAACTCTGTTGGTCTTCACAAAACCGCGACTTTCATTTCTGTGTCGTCTTGACTGCAACCTGCAGATTGCAAGTGGTACAAGGCGTTGTACCGTCTACCTTGAGAAAAACAGAATAGACTTGTTCATTTATTCGAAAAGTATACCTTGCGAGTTGTGTTCAGGATCTTACAAAAGACCAAGGTTCATATGATATTTCTCATTCACACATTGACCTTTCTGGGTACTTTGGTACTTTGTACTTTTCCCTTTGCCCCTTATTTTCTTACTTACTGTAGGGGTAGAAATTTTGGGGGGTAGTACTAGAGGCTAGGATGGGTGGTCATTGGTCACCACCCCATGCACCTCTTTCAAAGGAAGCAACTCGTGGAGAAATGTGCCAAGGTGAATTCGTGGACCTTTTCAACTCTCTTTCCAACTACCCCCCCCTCGCCGCCCGGCGCCCCCCCATTGGAGCTAACAAGAGGCCTCAATGTCCATTGGTGTGTTGGTGATCCTCCTCCCACTCTTTCATTGGACCTAAAGAGATGATTTGCTTTTTTGATTCTGTGAAAATCCGCCAGTATTGAGAACGCACAACAGATTGAATCGTGTCAGACAAAAAGCATGTGTGACCACTAAGGGGGCACAGAAGATCTGCCTACTATACTATCTGCACTACCACTCCCATACACAGCTCGTTCAAACAATTGAGAAATTTTATTCATAGCATCCTGGAAACATACTTCCAGTGATCAACACCAAACTTTAGAAATCAACACACACACTACTGCCAATCAACAGGCACTGTTCACTGTAATGCTTAACAACCCTAGACCGGAGAAAATGGATTAGAATTTTCTCTGTTCACCTCTCTAGTCTATGGACAAATATTATTCCATGCTTACAAAGGTAGAAATTCATAATGTCCACCCTTGTCTCTTCAATGACAAATTCCCAAACCAACTCACTCTTACTCCATAATCCCACATCAAAGATAAATTCTACTCAGACTTTTATGCATGCAACTTGTTAGACTCATGAATCTAGACATTATCATCCTTTTCAGATCTCTTGTTTTAAGTCAAGGAAAATACAAAACATTTCTGACACTGCTCTGTTCTATGACTTCATAGAAAGCTATACTTACAACCTTTAATTACAACCTTTGTTGCAGGAAACAAAACCAATTGGAAGAACAACATGATTTTCCAAAACAATGGTACTTAGATTATTTTTTTACGTCCGATCTTGCCAAGAACATTGCTCCCCTTAAATCCTCTTTCCAACTCCTTATCTCCATCCTTCTTCTTGCATTTCTTCCACACAACACCTTCACATAGAGAATCCACAAAAAGCTTATCAGCCAACACACACGCTCAACAACAAACCAAGTATAGAAGGATTAGAGGAATGGTAGTGCCACTATTGGCTACCATCGCCTTCCTCCTTCAAGGACAAATTGCCAAAAAGTTGGCAATCACATCACTATGCACAAAGCGTAAAAAGAAAACCCTAAAGATGTCCTGCCCCCATAGGACATGCCTTTAGGTTACGTATGTGACCACCCCCAAACTGATTTAGCTACACCCTTGTAGTTTCCGTCAAATCATGGTACAATATGAAAAAGTTGTAGATCTTTTTGTGGTTATTGCCACTGAGTTTCATCAAATCCCTTAATGATACAAGCATCCACCATCAACATCAATCTCATTCTGACCATTGGCATATCCAACAAACAAATACAACTTTTCCTAGCTTGCCTCAAGGGCTTTCTTTTGGCTTGGTTTCTTCATCTTTGCCATATCCTTCCCAATAACAAAACTTGGAAACACATGCCTCCCTTTCCACAACGCATAGGTCTTCTTTTGCTTTTTGTTGTGCCTCCTCAACATTCCCAATAATGGCCTTGTGCATCCTAGCAATCAATTCCATCTTAGCAATTATTTGCCTAACCATCTACTCCACTCCAACTTTTGCATCAAACTCTTGTGTTAACATGCTCAAATGATTGTCCACCTTAAGTTTAGGTGTGCATCCAGTAAGAATCATAAAAGGTGAAAACTTGGTATTGGCTTTCATTCCACACCTATAACCAAACAACATCCGTTGCAATTGTAATTCTCAACTTTTGAGATATTTTGGGAATCTAAATGGCACAAAGATACCATGTTTGATGGTCTTGATCGTTGGCTCTGCCATCCCATTGCAACATGGCCACTTAAATGTTATGAATCAATATTGGATCCCATAAACTTTACACAAATTCCCAATCTTTGCCATTGTTAGTCAATATACATTTTGGAACACCAAATTAACAAATAATTTCATCCTCTAGGAACTTTCCAGTTATCATAGCATGTGATCAAGTATTACTTTAACCTTGCACCACTTTGAATAATGATGAATGGTTAGTAAGATGTATTTATTACCATTCTTAATTTCAAAAAAAGGACTAGCTATATCTAACACAATCTAATAAAACAAGTCATGAATGGGTATGCTCTTGAATTCTTCCACATTAAATCTAATATTCCCTATCATCTTCACCATTTGACATTGGTGGCATGCCTTCACCACTCTATTGACTTCCTAAGTACATGTCAATAATACCTCATGCAAATTTCTACCAAGGTGTGTTGTTCATTGAAACTGTTGCAACCCTAACCTTGGGCTCGTGACCAAGGCAAGGGTTGGCAAAGGTGTGAGCCAAGAGTGAAACACGAGAGTCACATTTCATGCTCCCGAGAATGTAGGAAAATGTGAGGGAATGAACCCCCACACTTCCAAGTGAGCTCCCACTTTGGAAGTTGAAGTCCTGATGGACTCCTGAATCTTCAAAAGGTGATTGCAAGGGTCAAAACTCATTGGACTAAAAAGTTCTTTATATCATTAAAAATTTCTTGGAACGTAGATGTCGAAAATGGGTTTGCATGACCCATTTGGGTACTTAAAACATAAGTTATGGCCAAAAGAAGGGCGAGGAGTCAAATTGGCAATTTGACTACCGACCACTAAAAGTTGAGAATCGCCTTAATTTCCTTACGTGCGGGTGGCATGCCACATACTGTTGGAAAGATCTTGATAAGGGCTACAACTTTGCTTCAAGCTTTGCTTCAATAGGAGGTTTGCACACAAAATTATGGGCCCCAAAGTTGTGGGAGTCCCAATTTCAGGAATTTCAAGACTCCAACTTGGGAGTCCCAAGACAAAATGACATTTGGGTGTTGGCCCCATGGCCAGGCACAAAAAATGTTATAATGGGGAAGGTGATGGCTTCCCCCAAGTCCGGGTCATGATGAATTTTGTGAGTACGTGTTTGCCCGTGGCTCATCCATGCACCAAAAGTGCTCCAACTACGCACTAACCAACTTGTTGTTTGGTTTGTGCAGGTTCGTGTGAGTAATTGAATTGTTTGTCACTTTTCCTAGTCCCCATCATGGAGCTCCAACACACCCTTCTACCCCAAAAGTGTTGCGAACCAAGGAGCGTGCCCAAATTCCTTATCCTTCCGATGTTTTCACCTTAGACTCACATTTTGAGTCTATCAAGGAGCATGGGAGTGCATAAAAAACGTCCAAGCTTAACATGCATATCCTTTATTATTTGTTGCCATTCATTTGGTTTTGGCATGGTAAATCCCTTGAAAATCCAAGCTTCCATGTGCTAATAATAATTAAAAGGATGCAATTTTTAACTATGTCTAATTCCTTTGTTGCACATTCATCAGACAACCTTCCCCCATTCAAAACAATGAGGCAATTAACATCTTGCCAGATGTCTAAATTACACTCATTATCCCAATTGTCATCATCTTCTACTTCTAAAGATTCTCCACCATCATCCCCAATTTCCACCATCTTTTGAACAACCATAATTAATTTTAAATGCAAATTAACATTAATTAGACATGTCATTTGTTTGGAAGCCACATGCAACCTTTTTCTTTTATTGTTATGTGCTTAAAAGGTCTTAGTGGCCCCTAGCACTCCACCATTAGCTTGTCCTACATCTACCTCCACCTCCGCATCTTGTTCCTCTAATTCCACCATGAAGATTCGTGGAATTTCAAGTCTAGGAGTATTATTTCATATGTTTGAAACATTTCCTCCAAATCCAAGTATGAATCCCCGTTATTTTAAACATCTTCATGTCTTGAATTTCATTTACAAAATCTTCATTATCAGCTACAAGACTAACAGGGTTACGACTAAGTGCATCTACATCACCATGCTTTGGTCTTATTTTATGTATGATCTTGAAATCAAAATCTCGCAACATGTCAATCCACATGCCCTATCTTCCATAAAGGGCTTATGGTTAGTCCTTAATGTGAAGTGGTTTATGTGCAGATACTATCTAAAATGCATAACATTCCCCTTCCATGGGATGGAAATGGCTATGTATTGATGAAAACCCTTTATTAACATAGGCAATTACATGTTTTTGTTGCCCACCTTTTTGCAATAGAATTGCTCCCACCCCCCAAGTTGATTAATCTACATCAAATACAAAAGCTTTGTTAAAATTTGGTCCATACAAGATTGGTGCTTCCACTAACACCTTTTTCAATGTTTCAAAGGCACCTTGGCAAATGGGAACCCACCTAAAATCTACAACCTTCCTTGTTAGTTCAAACAAGGGAGGGCAAAAACATGGTTAAGTGTTTCAAAAGTGGCATTTAAAAGTCCATAATCTAACACTAATAAATTTTTTGCAGTTTTAACAATTATCAAACCATAAATCCTATAATTATCCCCTATGCTTTTAATCATAAATATTAATAAACCAACCTATGAATATCCTTAAACATGTGATTGATAAAAAACATCCATGCAAAAAATTAAAAAATTAAATTTGAAATGAACTTTCAAAGATAAAATTTATAACAATCATGTCATTTTTTTAAAAAATTAATTATAAATATTATTATTATGAAATTTTCAATGCACTTCACAAATAAATTCTTCATTTGATGATTTTTTTAAAATTATTAATTTGACACTACTTTGACATATTTTTTGAATCCACATTTTTCATTTTCTCTATGTGATAGATGTAGTGCTATCATTTTAAAAATCCATTATGAGTCCATAATCTTTTTAGAATTCATCCAAAAAAATTATGATGATTTTCATTAAAGTTTATGACAACATGAATAATTAAAAATTGATAATGTTAATTTTGAATATGGATGTAAGTTTTACATTTATATGTAATCCAGAATAATTACAAGTGTCACAATCGAAATAATCCCCTTATTCATGTTTTCACCCATGAATAACAATTTTTACATACCCCTTAATGTAATTTCGGTAGTAACCAATCAACCCAAAAAATGCACGAACATTTGTGACTGACATAAATACAAGAAACTCTAGCACTACCCTTATTTTTAAAGGATTGAACATAATTCCTTTCTAACTTAATTACATGTCCTAAAAAACTTATGTGTTTAACTCCAAAAACAGATTTGCTAGGATTGAGTTTTAAATTTACTTCCTTAATCTTGTTAACACCAAGTGTAGGTGTTTCAAGTGTTCAAACTAAAGGGCACTATGTACATTTAAGTTAGATCCACAAAGACCTTTAAAATGTATTGCACCCACTTTTGAAAGACTTCTATCATTGTTCAACTCAAAGTGCTTGTGGCATTCTTCAAACCAAATGGCATCACCATCCAATCAAAAAGCCTTGATTTCATTATGATTACAATCTTTTTAATGTCTTGTGGCACTATCCTTATTTTGGTTTTCATAGATTGAATTGTCTCAAGTAAACTAATTATTCCTATGGAGAACAATTATGGCTTTGTAACAAAGATGATATCTTCTTCTTCATCTATGATGCCATTCTAATAATTGTTACACAATAACATTTTTGGACTTCTTATTTCACCTCCCAAATGTTTGGTAACTATAATTGTTCTGACTGTCCCATTCCCTTGTATGGTTATAGTATTACTTCCCCAATCATGTGCCACTTTAGCATCCCTCAACCATGGTCTCCCCAACAACATGGAATAATTAGAATCTACCACATTATTCTAAAACACAGTAAATGTATGACGCACTCCCAACTCCTTAAAGGACCCAAATGTGGGTCCAAATGGAACACAGCGGAAGAGGGAGGAGTCGGGGCACGCTCCCTAACTCACAACATTTTGAGGGGTAGAAGGGCGTGTTAGAGCTCCGGGATGGGACTAGGGAGAATTGACAAGCTTCACTCATTCACACGGGCTTACACACAACCCACACGAAGTGGTTAGTGCATAGTTGGAGCACCCTTGGTATTAGGACAAACCATGAGCAACACGGACACACAAGACTCACCACGGCCCGGACTTGGGGGAAGCCACCACCTTCCCCCTTATAGTATACTCTGTGGCTAGCCACGGAGCCTACATCCAAATGGTTTTTCTCTCCCGGGATTCTCGAGTGGGAATCCCGAAATCCCGCCAACTGGGACTCCCATGATTTTGAAGCCCCATAACTTTGCGATCAAACCTCCGATTGAGGTGCGATCTAAAGCAAAGTTGTAGCTCTCGTCGAAAGCTTTCCAACGGTATGTCGCACGTCGTCTACAAACAAATAAATCGGGTCGATTCCCGACTTTTTCTGGTCGGGAGTCAAATTTGCAGTTTGACTTCCGGCCCTTCTTTTGGCCATAACTTGTGTTTCAGATGTCTGAATGAGCAATGCGAGCCCATTTTAGACATTTAGGTTTTAAGAGCTTTCCAATGATATAAAAAACGCCACAAGCCATTGAGTTTTGACTCCTCAAATCGCTCTTTGAAGTTTTGGAAGTCCATCGGGACTCCATCTCCCAAAGTGGGAGTTGTCTTGGGAGTGTGAGTGTTCACTCCTTCACACTCCCTCACACTTTCTTACACTCCCGGGAGTATGTGATGTGACTCCCTGGCTTCCTCTTGGCCCGCACCCTTGCAATGCCTTTGACTTGATTCCTGGACTTCCTTCCTCTTGGCCCGCCACCTTGCAACCCCTTTGCCTTGGTCGTGAGCCCAAAGCTAGGGTTGCAACAATGTAATTATGTAAAGAATGCCATGAACATATATATATCTTCAGATCTTTGATCAACCCCATTGGTTTTGTGGTTGTTTGATCTACCATCCTCAAATTATATGGTGTAGGTTTAGGCTTTGGAAATTGCATCCTCAATCTCAACTATTCTATGATAACATTATTCCAAAACCTCCATCCAGCAACACATCCTTTATTATATTTTTCCCAATCTATATTTGGATAATTGTCATATGATTATCTATTGCTACAACAATTGTCCCTACTTTTAATACTAAAGAACCAACTTATTTATCTATGGTTGCTTTACTTACATTCTAAATTTTTTATAGTTTTAGGTTTTGCCAAAGATATATCTTTAGTTCAAGAGCTATTTGAAGTAATTGTCCTAAGTTCAAAGTATAACTTGTTTCTAGCATTTGCTTACCAATGTCTAAAAAAATCTCTTCTACTATGATCAGGTTTTCTTGTGAATTCACTACTTCCTAAAATTTCTATGTGTCCACAAAAATAATATATTTGGCATACTTGGCCAGGTTGTGTTCCATCCCTCCATGGATGTGGATGGCCCTTTTATTTGGGTTTATGTTTTTTGAATCTATTGAATTATTTCCACCATTGATTATTTCAATTGCTCTTCTTTCTCCCAGTCAACAACAATCTTTTCTTTCCTTGGTTCTCTATCCTTGAATACTTGTTCTTCAATTACATTATGTCTTATGATGACATTAACATCCACCACATTCACATTCGTGATGATTGTTTGTGTTTCAACAACATGTTGAACCTCTACTATTGTCATAGATTTCCCATGAAACATTTTTTGCATCTCAGCAATCTTTGGACAATTTGTCATTTTATGTCCATTCAAACCACAGATGTGACATGCATATGAAGATGTCT
>Ga0116231_10005203_pt1 | contig 25739 bp, 12 predicted proteins | sample S1TSphgellanicum_2_FD_89695 | JGI IMG/M metagenome (GOLD analysis project Ga0116231, IMG submission 89695) | Host-associated microbial communities from peat moss isolated from Minnesota, USA - S1T2_Fd - Sphagnum magellanicum MG | ecosystem: Host-associated > Plants > Peat moss > Unclassified... | reverse complement strand
GGACAAGTATATCGCGGGAGAATCCCTTTTTATATATGGAGAGAGGGGGGGGTGCCGCCACAAAAAAAAAGGAGGGAGGGGGGGGGTGTTTTTTTGTGTGGGGGGGGGGGGGGGGGGGGGGGGGGAGAGAGAGATAGAAAAGATAGGGAGAGCTACATAAACTGGTTCGCCAACTGGATGAAAAGAGAGAACAAAATTAAGGAATTGGTTTGTAAGGAAGTGCTTGTAGGTGGATGAAAAAAGAAAATTGGATGAATTATTCATTCTAAAATGGAGATGAAATCACGGACGGATGGCAAAGGCGAGACGTTCCCATGACGATGAATTGATTGGATAGGAATGGATTATACCTTTTTTTTTATTGCGACCAAAAGAAATTAAGCCCATAATTTGCAAAGGAAACGCCTCTACGTGGATGAAAAAGTGCTGGTTATTTACAACGTCCCCACGCCTGAAATGTTGGATGAAAAACCACGGGACTAATGGGGATGAGAGACGTTCCCATGACGATGATTGGATAGGAATGGATTGTCCGCGTTATCAACGGAGCCAATAACTAAAGGATACATGGATGAAAGCAGAAATGTGTTGACACTTCGGTGACTTTTCATTCACCTCACCGGGCTTATTGAATGAAAAAGTTTCTGTGGATGAATGAAAAATTGGGATGAATGAATATTATGGATGAACGCCGCTTGGAAGGGGCCGGGGGGATGGGGTTTGCTCTCCTTCTGTGCTTCGCGATCCTCCTCTGCGCGCGTGCGCGCGCGCGCGCCTCTCTCGCTTTCTCGCTCGCTCGCTCGCTCCCTCGCTCGCTCTGTGCGCCGCTTGTGTGTTTTGTGGTCTGTGTTTTGCGGGATTTGGGAGTGCAGCGAGTTGCGAATTCCAGTAAAAGATTAGAACTGGAAACAACAAAGAACTGGGCTTTCAATCCATGGCGCAATCCGCAAGCGGAACGAGCTTGTGAGCACAAAATGTATGCTGGATTCAAGCTGGTGGTGGTGGTGGAGGTGGTGGTGGCTTGGGTTCAAGTTCTCATGTCACGCTGGACTCCTCCCGGGAGCTTCAGCTAAGTACAGTTCCTGCTGACTCAGCTGAAAGAATCAAGTTCCACAGGTGGGAAAAAGTCTTGCTCGGATGTGAAGAAAAAATGTGTTTGCAAGCTCTTTCTCTTTTTCTTTTCCCTTCACACTAGACTTACTACTCCAGTTCCAAGACTGTGTTTTGAATCTGCAGCAGTTTCTCCAGTTAAAATTGGCCCATCTTCTCGGACTGTCTTGTCTTTGGGTACCGCATTCGCAAACAAATGAGGGAATTCATCTGCTTTGTATTTTTGAGTTTTTTTTCGGTTTTGGGTTGTGATACCCATCGCCCCAACAGAAGGATCAAATTCTAGAACTCTTTTTGTTGAGAAATTCCTCTCGTAGCAATGTTTGCATATCTGCTGCTGTGTATGTGGGGGAGAAGCGACAGAGAGATGGAGAGACAGAGTGTATGTGTGTGTGTGTGTTTGTCAGATTCCAGAGATTTTTTTGCTTGTTTCTTACGGTGAATCTTGTGTTGGGCCGCAGTGCCAGACTGCTGTGAAGCCCAAGAACCATTGGAGAGACCATACTAGACCATCTTGACTGCAATGGGTTTGTTGAAATTCCAGAGATTAGCAGCTTATTTCATCAATAGGCACGAAATTCTGGAGATTAGGAGCCCAAGGTTTGCAGATTAGGCGCCCAGGATTTGCGAGTCCTTAGAGGTATGTATGTGGGTTTGGAATTCGTTTGTGCAGATTGCAGAAGATGGAGAAGGATTCACAACTTTTGGGTTGCAGCAGCCACTTGAGATGAGAAAGCAGCAGCTGATTTCAAGCTGGCAAGATTCAGCCTGTAGAGAGACACACACAGAGAGACACAGAGAGTGTTTTGAGATTCAGCTGATTCTTGGGAGAGCAGCAGCAGTCTGAGAATGCCAACAACAACAACTCCTCCTCATGTGAAGGTGGTGGTGGAGGATGAGAAGGAGGAGATTCTGGATTCTTTGATTTCTATGAACTTGTCGACATCACAATGCAATGAATCAAACTTGTTGAATGCTGATAATGATGATGATGACATCAAGGATTTCAACTTGGAGTTCTTGGAGCAATCATGCACGAAGCTGCTGGACTGTGACAACAGTCTGGAGGGGTTTCACTTTGAGGATGATGATTTCATGAGGTTTGATGGAGAAGATTCCACTACGGAGCTAGAGATTGATATGGACACTTGCACTGTGGTGGATCTTCCAGCTGACACCAACAACAGCAGCTGCTTGTGTTTGGATATGGAGTCACCCCTGAACAACTTGGTGGGATATGATGGCCAAGAGACAGAAGAAGATGGTGTTGAGACTGAGGAGATTGGGGAGGAAGAAGCTTTGTTGTTGGCTGAGGCTGCAAAACTTGTGGGGGATGAGAGCAGTGACAGGGAATCAATTGGGCCTGTGGACAAAAAGGAGGACCAGGCAAGCTCAAGCCAATGCAGTAATCTTAAGGGAAGTAACAAATCTTCTTCTTGTGCAGCTTCTTCTTCTTCGGGTCGGCGCAAGACAAAGGTGGATTGGACACCAGAGCTGCACCGAAGATTTGTGCAAGCAGTGGAGCAACTGGGGGTGGAGAAAGCCATCCCATCAAGGATCCTGGAGCTCATGGGTGTACAATGCCTAACTCGACATAACATTGCAAGCCATTTGCAGAAGTACAGATCTCATAGACGACACATGATTGCCAGGGATGTGGAAGCAGCTTCTTGGCAACACCGACGGCCTCTTACTTGGGCTCGAAGCCAGCGGGAAGGTAATGCTTGGTTGGCACCCCTGATGATGCAAACTGGCTGTGGCTCATCAGGTGGTCATCCTTTTGCACCTGTCACCGGGCTACCTCCCTTCCAACCCCATCATCATCATCATCATCCTCATCTCCCCCCAGCACATGGACATCATCACATTGGAGCTCCCTTGGTTGTTTGGGGTCATCCAACTGTGGATCACTCTCCATCCCATATGTGGCAGCAGCAACAACCAGCAGCAGCAGCTGCTGTGAACACACTCCCATTCTGGCAACAACCTGACGGTACATTCTGGCAGCAGCAGCAAGCAGCAGCAGCTCCTGCAAGCATTGGTTCTTGGACTTATTCCTCCTCACTCCCCCCTGGTGTTCCCTCCCCAGTTTTGAGAGTGCCACCATATGCATCTTCATCTCCATCTTCTGCTTCTCCTGGCACAGCACAAATGATGATGACACCAGCAGGCATCACAAGTGAGACTTTTTTCATGGATGAGTCTACCATGACACCAGGGGCAATGTACCAGACAAGCGAGCATCCTGATTCTGCTGCTGATATCAGTGCTGCTGCAGGAGCTGCAGCTTGTAGCAAACCTTGTGATTTTCCACCTCCAAAAGAAATTCTTGATGCTGTCATCAGTGAAGCTCTTGCAAATCCATGCACTCCTTTGCCACTCGGATTGAAACCACCATCTGCAGCTGGCGTCATGGCTGAGCTTTGTAGGCAAGGGATCTTTGATGTTGTGGCGCCATCAATCTCATAATAAGAAAGCACACCTGCAACGTGTTTGCAGATTCACTGATTCACACCCATGACACCTGCAGGTGTAGATAATAATCAGGAATGTGTGGTTTGGGCACCCCACCTTACAGAGATGGGAAAATGGGGATGGAAGTGGGGATGTTGTCCTCACTAGTTTAGCACTTGAAATATATGGCTTGTTGGTTCCAACTGTGTTTTCTTTAAGCACCTGATTTACTCCATGTGATGATGATGATGGGCACCCTGGAAGGCTTCAGATCAAGCTCAGAGCTCCAATGGTGTTCAGCCTCGTTCATTGTGTAAGTTGGTTTGTCTTTATTGTGGATGGAGAAACATTATAACTCTGTATTTTGTCAGGAGAAGTCTCTTGCAAAATTGAGTTGTGTTTTCATATGCACCGGAAAAACCTAACTGCATTGTTGCTGATGTTTTTACTTCCAGGTTGTGCTATGACAACAATATTGTCACTGGAGTGGGACTTGGAGTCAATCGGCAATGTGACTAGTCTGCAGCTCAGATCATGTAAGTTGCTGTTATGCAGTTTTTATTGAGTTCTACTCTTGGAAAATTGTAGAGGAAAAAAATGCACAACTGGAATTTCTTCTGGATGATGATGCCCCTTGAAAACACAACAAGATCCTGTTAAGATCCCATTCTTGACTGGCAGCTTATATGCAACTGAAATTTTCTTCCAGAACAACAATCTTATTGGTCTGATTTCAGAATCTTCAACCACAGTCTCCACTGTCTGGTCAGCGTAATTTCTGAAGCTTCAATCAAATTTTCCAACAATCTGGTTGGTCTGATTTCTGAAGCTTCAATCAAATTCTCCAACAATCTGGTTGGTGTGATTTCTGAAGCTTCAATCAAATTTGCCAACGATCTGGTTGGTCTGATTTCAGAAGCTTCAATCAAATTCTCCAACAATCTGGTTGGTGTGATTTCTGAAGCTTCAATCAAATTTTCCAACAATCAAATTCTGCAACAATCTGGTCGGCATGATTTCTGAAGCTGAATTCAAATTCTGCAACAATCTGGCCAGCATTATTTCTGAAGCTTCAATCAAATTCTCCAACAAATTATTTTTGCTTTCTGTTTACAAGCAATGCAAGAACAACACTGTGACATAATTGTTGGGATCATACAGTACCGTAAGTTTACCTTTTGCATCTCTATACATCCATGCCAATATTTTTGTCCTCCAAATTCTTCACTTCCATATAGCAATTGAATAGAACTAGAAATTATTCTTTCTAGTGGTGAAACTCATGATGATCTAGACACGAGTGTTGCAACTCATAATTGCTGCAATGGGTTCGATTGGATAAGATGATCAGCTACTAATGTGTGTAGATGGGTTATAATGTGTGCTTCCTAAGTTCACAAAGTATGAGAATTCGCTCAATGCAATTGTACCAGAGCATATGTTTTTTAAATGATCTTTCTTTCATCAATCTCCTGAACTAAACATTCTTCCGCTCCATATGTCATTTGAACGCTTATGGATTGCCACATTCATAAGAAGCGGTCAAAAAAATTGAGGAAATACTCTCCAGTTCAGTGCTTGTCTTGTAGTAGTGTCAAGCCTAGTGTTGCATTTAATTTGTGCTCCTATTTAGTGCTTGCCCATGTTTTGTGTGTTATTCTATCTAGGAATTTAGCTTACTACTAATCAAGTTCAAATTCGATTTCATGGTCCGCATCATATATGTTGTTAATCCTTTTGTTTGTGTAATGGACCTGTTCATTTTGCTTTGTGTGTTGCTTGTCTTTTGAGCAACTTGTTGTATATATTCGAATTGACTCACTTCAATTTGTTGATTTATTTGTTGATGAAAAATGTTCCCAAGGTCTCATATTTTACACTCAAAAGGCAATTTATGGTGACCGGCAAACCAAACTTTTGATTTAAAAAATAGTGTTAAAAAAAAGCGGTTAATGGGCTTCTCATTTAAATCATAGCCTTGCTACTAGGAGGTTGAGCTGTTGCGTCTCCTCCTTTGGTTAGTTATTAGGAATGGTTCTAGAACATCATATTCAAATCCAATATTAAAAAGAAATTGGGTGTAGAATTCGATCATAAGCAATTGTATTTTTTTTGTATGTGACAATACTTAATTAAATAGTTGAAGTGATTTTGTCTTGAAAATCTGTTGAAAAATCATGACACAATAGAATCTCCAGGCCATGCCTATCAATACCACAACTTTTGTTGATTTTGTTGACAAACTTGCACACTTGTTCCATTTTAGTCTCTAATTTGTATCTTTTCCAACCACTCTTTTTTGTTTATATACTTGAAACAATTTGCTAATGCTAGCGTTTAGGCAAATTGAAGAATGAAGAAAATATCTATACATGTTAATTAACCTTTTTATTAGCAACAAGGAGAAATGTACAAATTGTGTGAACAAGAAGTAATGCTAACCAAAGAGAATTATCATGGTTCATTTTCATTGCCATTTGTTGAAATTGTCAAACTATAATAAGGCATCAAATATGCTATCAATTCCAATGGACAATTTACATGCATGTCATTCACATGTAAAATGTTGTTATTACATGGCACATTCAGAATTTGTTTCCATGCAACCTTTTGGCTCATGCCATATTTTCACATTTTTAAAAGACACATTTGGTCTAAGGAATGTCTATAATCCAAGTGGTTGCAATTCATGGTCACTTTAAGAGTGGTTGGGGATTTAAATGATCAGATTTTGTTTCGTGGTGACTTTGAATCATACTTTGAAACTTGTTTTTAATAGCTCATAATAAGGAATTTTGCACAAATTTTTCCATTTCATATATAGTGTGAAAAGGTAAAGGATATATTTATTTTTAGTTTACAACTAAATGGTAAGAGTATGAACAAATGAACTAGTATGTGAAATAAATGAAGGATATAATGGATGAAATAATAATGTAAGGAGGTACAAAAACTTGATGAAGGTGTTTGCATGTCAAAAGCGTAGAGACTATCAAGGGTGCAAAAATTAATGAAAAGAATGATTATATACATCATGAACCCAAATGGCACACAAAAAGTAGGGACATCGACAAGAATGTAAAACATGTGAAGTGTGTAAACAAATAAGTTTTAGACATGGAAAAGTTGGAATTTGAAACAAAAACACAAAGGTGAATTTTGTGCTACAAAATTGCACTTGATTTTAAAATGTTGATTAAACTAAGGATAGTGAGTTGCATTACAAGTATTTATTTTCATTTGGAGGTTTGGGTTGTATAGACATTTGTAGAGCTTTCCATGAAGGTTGTTGGCCACATAACCTTAGTAAACATTTTTTTTATATCCATTTTAACAAAAAAAATTGACAGTGAATTTCAACTAATATTGGTGATAATGGTGTCAATGAGTTAACTTTATCCTATGTAGATGAAATGTGCATGATGATGGATAATTTTATTAATTTTCAAAGAATTTGAAGGACATTTACTGATGATTTACATCCAATGTTTCTTTTGGGCGAATTCTTTTACTTGGCAAAAACAAATTTAATAAATGAAATTTTTTTGGGTGATATTTAGGGAAAATTTTCACCATTTTTAGAAGTAAAAAAATTAAACTAACAACATCTAGATCTAGGCATTTCCTAATTTGCCACTTGTAATAGCACTTTGCAAAAATGTTATTGCCCACCTAGGACAGTTGCCATTTAATGTTAATTAATGTTGGAGATCCTTGCTAGTGCACTTATTTGATGAATTTGAAAAAAAACCTTATTTACATCCATAGTGATGACTTAAAATTAATAGAATATTTTTTCTACTAATTGTTCATATGCCTTATTGGATGTTTTGTGCACTATGATGAAACAAATAATCATCATTTGGGAAAATATGAACCTTAAGAATTAAAATTGAAAGAAAAATGTGCAAAACACAAGTGGGTTGCATAAAAATTCATTGATGTAGTACCTAGGCCAATTGACATTAATTTAATGATTTTTGAGTTTTTTGAATTAAAAAAATCTTATAATTGTGTCAAAAGTTTTTTAAAATGTAATTTTTTGTTTTTTTCCATTTGTTTTTTTCCCCCATTCAATGGATCCTACTTTGACAAAAAAAAGAATCAAATGATTGTTTCATGTGTGTTGTGCACATGAAAAGTTGATAGGGTGATGAAAAAGAGTAATAATGATTTTTTCACTACTATAAAATTAGACTACTCAAATGCCTTCAATTTCATGAAAGTGTAATTGGTGCAAATTTCTAGCTATTTAATATTCAACCTTTATCAATTTACTAATTGACACCTTAGTTTTTGTCAAATATGAAAAAAACTAAAAATGGGTGTCAAAATGAAAATTTGAACATTAATTAAATATTCAATGGTTGTGGAACTAACCCAAGTATTACCATGCAATATAACATGACTACCAATATGCATATGGAGCACAAAAGGGATAACATATAACCCAAATGTTAGGTCAACAATTGATTTAAAATGTTATTTAACATTGCACCCAACTTATGTAATTTTTTTCATGAAAATGGAAGATCCTATATTTAAAATTTGAGCTTTTGAAGAAGTTTTACATGAATTTCCAATTCTTAATTTCATTCTTCCTTCCACTATTGTTCACAACCCATCAGAAAATTTCAAATGGGAAAACTTTCATCTTTGAGTAAGGAAAAGCAAAATCCACGACAAAAAACTAATGAAAGTTGGAGACTCATTACCATTTTGAACATGATCAAAACAAGAAGCAAAAGGAATAATAATCTACCATGACATTTGTCCATGACCTCTCCTTAGTTTTTATGCTAATTAATTATAGTATAAAAATCATTATTTCCTAGCAAAGATGGGTTTGAAATTGACATCATCTTCATCTTGCTTTTGTATTAATATCACAAAATAACAATTCCAACTCTAATGTAATGTCAAACAATGTGAACAATACTTGAAGAAGATGAAACTAAACATGCGGATATGATAAGATAAAGTTTTAGGTGAGATAAAGTTTAATACTAATTTTACTTTTATTTCTTCAAGGCAACTTTAAGACTTACAAAATATGATAGCTCTATTAGTTGCACACAAGTGAGGGATATTGCACACCAAGTTCTAAGTTTTTCACTTTTCCTTTAAATGTCCATCACTTGCTCAACTTTCCTTTTTCACCTATAAGAGTTTATGTTTATAATAAGATTATAGGTGGGCTTTACTAAAGTTCTAACCTCTTCCAAAATTCTTTCATTCCTCTAATTGCCAACCTTGAAAATTGTCTAAGATATTGTTGTGTGACAATTCAAGTTGTTTTGAAGTTGTGCTCCCATTAACCCATTAATAATCCCTTACATATTCTAGCATGTGAGAAGATAATCATCTTTATTAATACCTCGGCAATTCGATTAATGCTTGTTATAATTGATCCCGATCCTTATAAAAAGATGGAAGAAATCCAAATAATCACCCATTATTGATTCAATCTCATCTTGAAATCATAAATTTGAAAGTTGGTTTGTTGGAATATGCTTTCATTTCTCCTTCCATTTGAATCTTTAGTATGTCCACCATCAATAATTGGGATGTTTTCTTGACTTATATAAAAATTGTTGGCTATTTATCTTTGGTTTTAATCGTTGTATACCAACCAAATTGCCTTTGCAATGGCAGAGATTATGCATAGCCTTAATTATCAACCCTAAAATGGGCTTTGTAATTAAGATGCAACATGAACCACAAAAATAAATTTTAAGTAATTCATATGAATATCATTTTGACATCAAATCTAACATCTAGTTTAATGTAAGAAGACCATGTTGTAATGCATGTTTGATTTGTCTAGACTATAAAGCACATTATTAAAAAATGCAGCACATTTGGGTTGTGTTATCATGTTCCATTTTCTTAATCAATAATAGTGCAAGTGGTTTGTTGTGTTGTAACTAACTTGCTAACTAACACCTTTTAAAACCTAACTAAAATTAGTTAAAGTTACCTACCTAGATCCTAGGTAAACCTAGGACCATTAACTCCTAAAAGTATAAGGCTACCTTACTAGCCTAGCTAAATAATTTTAAAAAAAAACCTTACCAACTAACAAAAATTAATTGTGTGATTTGTTGAGAAAGCCCTATTCTTAATGTGCATTGATCAAACAAATTATTTAACCACATGCGATCATGTTATAAATCAAATATTATTTTATTTTGATGAAATTCAAATTTAATTGTACTAATGTACATAAATTGGAATAAATGGGTTGTCTTTAGAATGTGTTGTTTGAGAACATCCTACCTAAAATCACCTAATGTTATTGTCACACAAAAGGTGCACAAATGTTGTATGATTTTTCAAATGTGAATATGAGAGTTTCAAAATGTAAAGTTGAAGTATATTTTGGAAGTATGTAAATTTCTAACTTGTGGCAATTATTACATTTCAAAGTTTCTAAAAGTCATAATGGCAAAATCATGTTAGCTCTTGAAGGATTATTTTACAAAATTTTAAACTATTAGATTTGCTAGTGGTTTATTCTTAGACTAAACACTAAATATGTAGGCAAGTGTTATATCCCACCATCTTTATAATATATTTTTAAATATATATATTTCTAGGTCTCTAGTTACCACCTAGAAAATTGTAACTCATAGTTAGAACAAAAATTATAGTTTAAATGTTTCATACGTGTGATTCGTTCCATCATATAATATTGGATAAACCTCTCATCTCCATTAATTGAAACCTCTTGAATTGAATGTATAACATTTTGGGGTTATAGTGAGATGTTTGTGCTTGTCAAATGAAATTGAATGACAAAGTTCATCAAACATATTGGCCCTTAAACATCACTTATTTATGAAACTGCATTTGTTCATTATCTCTTGTCAAGATGGAGGTGACAATATTGATAATTATTTTGGAACAAACAATGTTAGTTGAAGATGTTATTTACAATGAACCACTTGCCTATGGCATAGTTATTTTCTTACTTTGTTGAAAAAAATGCCTTTACTGAAATGACCTTCATATGGTTTTAACTACAAATATTGGTTGGTCACTCATTTGATTTCTCACAACTCAAGGTTTATTTTAAAGTTCTTACAAGGTTTAAGGTAAATTGATCTTGGTTTATTGACATGACCTTGTTTATCCATAATAATGTGTAAGTAAACACTCATTGAAAATTTTTATTAACAAGTCTCACATACAAACAAGAGGATGCATTATTATATTTTGTTCATGGAAGAGAGCATTACTCATGTTTTCTTAACTCAAATTTTATAAATAGGTGTTTTTATATGTGCATATTGCATATTTTGAAATGGTCATATTTCCTTGAAAAGGTACTCATGCAAATGCTTTCAAATTCCTTCATTGGAAGGCAAAATTGTTAAAAAAATTGTTAAGGTGTTTAGGATAACAAAACATATCATGGATAATGTAGGAGGTGCAATCTATTTCACATAATATGCCAAGAAAATTGAAGATCATATTTGTTGGTATTGTACAAAACAACACTAAATATGAATGAGGATCCAAGTGGACTCAAATTTGATATTTTAATATGAATAATGGTATCATTTGTCAATTAGTATTTTATTTTAATGAAAAACAGGTTGTAATTGGAAACTTGGACCTTTGACATTGTGTTACTCCAACAATCAAAATGGATTGGGATTTTAAAGGTTTGGAAGGTTAGTGGAAAATGTGAAATACATTTTTATTAAAAATTGTATGATATCTTATGGTGATCAAAATGTTCTCACCATAAATATCCTTAGTCCAACCATAGATTCATCATATATCAAGGACGGTAGCTTGTTTGTTTGTTTTGTCACATTTAGATTTCCCCAACCCCAAGGTCCTTAGTGGGGTTCATGGTATAATTCGATATCCATGATGAGTAGGGGTGCAACAAGGTGGTTTCATCATGCTTGGACCTACAATATGAAAGTTATTGAATGTTGAATATGTTCATCACCAAAAATTCAATAAAAATCAAACTTGGATTCCACACAATCAGTGATAATTAACAATGAAAAAAATGAGTTGATTTTGTGAAAATCAAGTTTCATTTGAATGACATTGCATGGAAGTTGAATTGAATTGAATTGGATTTAAGTTTTTAAATTCAATTGAAATCTATAAAATATAATTATTTTTGTTGATTTTTTTTTTTTGAAAAATTACAATGCCCAAAAATTCATCAAACATCTCAAATTGTGGAAACATATTCCTGCAGATAATGTTTGGAATGAAGAAGTACCATTGATTTCAACACTGAAAGAAGATAAAAAAAATGAAGGTTTTCTGATTGTAAGTGTGTTATTTGTGTTTGTAAAGACTTAGCCATTTTTTAAAGTATTAATGGAGGCCATGTTATAAGGAGTAATTGTTCCTCTGCAAATTAATGATTGAACATTTTGTTTTCCAAAACCTTCCTCCATTTTGAAAAAACCTTGTTTATTTTGAATAAGTCTTTTCTCATCATTACATGTAACACTACATGCGCTTGTAACTTGATATAATTAGACTATTATTTATGTAATTATCTAATGATTAAGTTTAATGATTTACTTGTTAGTTGGATTTCATAATTTAATTATGGTGTGGTCATAGTTTCAATTAATGTGCATGACTTTCACATAATAATTCATGTGGAAAGTCATGTGAAAAATTTTCGACACATTAACAAAAACATAGATTTTCATAGCTATGTAATAAACATACATAGTTTTAGTCCTATACCCACTTATGATTTACATGCCTAGAACCTAATCTAAGTGCATGCTGCAAGACATGTAGAATGTGGTTTTATTTTTTGAAAAAACAAAACATGTGCTGAACTAGCAACATGCAGTACTATGCATAAACATGTAAGAGCATGCCCAATAATGGCAGTAAAATGGCCCTGAATAATACTTTTTAGATGGAGATTTGCAAAAACACATTATAAACCTGTTGGGGCCTGAAAAATACACATGTTATTAAGGTGCATGTATAAGCAAAATGAAATATTTTTGAGTGGCATGTAGCATGAAATGATTCTTTCTCAGCAATAAATGATTTTTTTTCATTGGCTGATTACAATGATTAGCCTAGGTGATGGTGGTTAAATAGTCCATCTTTCCAGGTCCATGGGTGGGGATGGGGGAGGAACTAAACAGTGCACACTGGATGTGCTCAATACTGATAGAGGGCTGTCTTTGGGCATGCTCTAATAAGGACATGTACAAAGAGGTGGGTGTTATGGGGTGTTGTTTAACATCATAGTGCACACTATAATTCCCATTCAGCCTCTCAGTACACAAGTAAATGTGGAAGGTTCCTGTTAGCTTGTGACTGTGACTATATGCCAGACCACCACTGAATCTCAGGGGTTTTTTTGTGGGCAATTTTTTTCCAAATGGTGATTTTTTTTCCAAATTGGTGAAATTTTAGTGTTTTTTGAGTTTCTTAGTTGCCAAATCTCGAAAAATCATTCTATTAAAAAAATCCACATTCTATCCTAAGTTGCAGCAGTGGCCAAAAATATAGATGGATTCTAATTTGTTTTATTTTCACGTTTTCTTATCACAAGATTTGGCTAAATTGTCTTACCGACGATCACCACTTTGACACCACAAAATTGAAAAAAAAAACCCTGCCACTGGTTAGTTCATGGTCAATCAACACGTGGTGAACATTCCTAAAAACGTGGAACCAAATGAAAACTAGCCTGTTCCCTAGTCTCTGTGGGCTCTGGGCCAGCAGGAGCAGCTACAAGGCAGGAAAGAAGGCTGTGAAGCTCATCAAGCTCCCAGGTGTAAAAGGTGGTTTTGTTTTTGGCTGTAGAACAACATTTCTCACATCAAAGATTAGTAATTTACTTTCTCCCAACCTAGTCACCTATAAAACTGAAATTGGTATCGCAAAAGGTCAGAGACTATTAATAGCAATCCACCTTGACCAATCAAACCATCTAGCCAATCAACAACAGGTTTTGCCAGTCTGAGCGCGCTATGAACAAAATGCTGGGTCATTTGAAACCATTTCGCAGAGCCAAACGGGCATTGTGTTTTAACTTTTATTCATCTAGAATATGCTGTACAGTTCAGGTGGAGTTGCTCTAAGGATGATAAATATTCAACATATTTAAATTGAAAATACAGGGGCCGCGGTTAGCAGGAGGTCCCAAGTGGATCCTTCAACTAGTTATGCCGGAAATGTTTCTACAGTGCAGTACTTGGCACATCACCCTAGATTGTATGAATACCAAACTTACTTTTTGTTTTTTTTGGGAAGCACAACAGCAGACTGGACCTGACATGCTGTTGGTAGCCCCAAGTTGGGGGAGGGCCAGTAGGAGTTTCACCAGCACACCACTAGGTTTGAACCAGTGTTGTGTGTGTAAATGGTTTGGAATTTACACTCTGTGTAAGAGTAAATCTTATATTCAAATTCATTTACACCCCATGTAAGTGTAAAAAAAATGCATTTCTGTGATTTTATGCAACTGTGTAAATAAATGTAATCATAAAATGAATACACTTATATCATTTTACATGACCATGTTAAATAATGTAAATATAAAACAATATAAAAAATGTGAGTTTTACTTGAAGAAGGAGGATCTCATAGATTCTTGGTGATAGGACAATCGAATGACCCATTGCAAAAAAGAACATCAAAACATGCACCCACAACTAATTAATATAAATTTATAAAAATGTTTGATCATTAGAGACATATAGTAGAGTTATTTTTACAGTTAAAAAAACACAACACTAGAACACTGAGTTTGATCATAAACAGGGTGAGATTCAGAAAAAAAGCACCTAAACAAAATACAATACCATTCAAGGTAGAGGTAACCAAAAAAAAAAAACCCATCAATTTTTGTGGTAAACTGAGTTCATCCTGTCTTTCATTTTTTCTACCGATTTGCAGTCCCACCTTCAGTTTTACGAGTGGGGTTGCAAAAAGTAAATAACTAAACTTGGACATGAGAAATATTTTTGCAGGGTCACATACTAAGCACTGGTGGGGATGCTCTTCATAGGATCAGAGCTAAAAGTAGCTGCTGCCATAAATATTTTGCTAAATCTGGAATTAGCTAGAGATTAACTACTACTTATACAAATCCAAACCCAAATGAAATCTTTATGTGGCCGCTTGTAAATTTTTGTACAAGTTTGTGGAGACACAGCGCTAGCTCTTGAAGTTTGCAGCTATGGCCTGCAAGCTTGAATATCTGATTCCATGCTGGAAGCAGCAGCCGCAGCAGCTGATCACCTCTTTGATACCGGCATGTTTCCATATAATTTCTGCCTCACTGCTTCTTGTATCAGCAGGAGGTATGTTACAGACTCTTCTAGTATAATTGCTCTGATGATGAGATTCTAGAATGAACAACTTTATTATAAGGGTAGAAGAAGATGTATGTGTTCCTGGCCTGAGTCAAGCATGATCTGCATCCTGCTCCTGCTTTTTTCATCACAGTTTTTTTCCTTCTCTTTCTAGTTTTTGGATTGCTTTGTTGTTGTTAATCATTGCACAGCATGTGCAGCTGCACATGAGGGTGCAGATCAATCAAATCTAACTGTTTCTCCTTCTCTTACTAATACCTGCATGAATTGCACTTTATTATTGATTGCAGCATGCAGCTGTACATGAACTTGTGATCATGTGTTTTTGACGTTTAGTTTTTTTTTTTGCAACGGAGTTGCTAGGGATTCCTACCCCTCTGCCATATCTTTACTTAACATGACCTCAATTGACAGTGCACAGAGTAAAGTTCATTTAACATACTCTGTGCAGTTCCTATTGCGTGGCAAAGTTGACAGTCTCCAGCTCTTCCTCAGCACAGATCCTTACTCCAAAGTAGCTCTGGCAAACTCCATCTCTCTTGTAACTGTGGATGGCAATAACTAACTGTCTTCAATGCCAACATGTCCTGTACGATCCAAATCCTTTTTCTTCAGTTTCTGATTCATACAGATCACATGTCTAGCATCAAAAAGTTTGCTTAAATATGTATGCAAGCACTAGTCAAGCAACAATCAAGACTCTCAGCCTGGTTTCCAGTGAACAAACAAACAAAGAAACAATTGTTGCCGACTATTAGACCCAGCTGCAAACTAAGAGCATCCCCAGCTGTGGTGAGCTCAGTATGTCACCTTGCTCATTAAAATTGGACAAAGAAAAGTCAAAACATGCTGGGTTTGGCTCAGCAAAATGGTTTTGATCTGCAGAGTTTGCTGACGCTGGTAAAATGCACAGCAAAGCCTAACACTTGCCAAAGAAGAGTTTAATAAATATGATCTGACTGCTGCTGATTGTTTCTGATAGACCAATCATAATGATTGGTCGAAGTGGTTTGCTATTAGTGACCTCCCACCTATTTGCAGTTTGAGTTTTAGTTGTATAGATGGGGTTGGGAACAAAAAAAAAAAAAAACTTGGATGTGAGAAATATTTTTGCAGGGTCAAATACTGAGCACCGCTGGGGATGCTTGAGAGTGTCATGTCTTTCATGTATTCATCATCACATCATTTCTTCTTCAAGTTTCATTGCTTCTTTGGATCAGCTCTTCAGATTCTATTGCAATTTTTGTTTGCTGCAGGAGGAGCACTTGGTGTATATAAAGAGAGTGGTGGCACGAATCAGTTACAACTCACAGAGATTGTATAATCTGGGTCTTTAAGATGTGATGGTATACAACCTAGTCCCTCCCAACTTTACTCCTCACTACACACAGAAATACAACTACACTATCTGTGACACTTCTGTAGACCCTTCTGCTCAAATTCACAATTAACTTCTGTTAAGTGCCGTTGAGAAGATCAACACCAGAAATCCTGGCGCTCACTTTATCATCTTGGATCAGTATCTTGCATTTGGTTAGATTTACAAAACAAGCAAAAGCTGCTGGTATGTCAGAAATCGTGTTCCTGAGCTCAGTTTGTCCAACTCAAATCTGTCTATAGGTTCATGCTTGAATTGTATTGAGAAATCTTGAGTGTCGCTTGAGCTTCTACACAATACAATGGAGATTAACTTCACTTGATAGAACCACTGGGAATTGTTGGACATTCTACATGTGGGAGTTCTTCTCAGCAGGGAGATGATGCTAGAAAGAAACTGGTCTCCAGGTTTAGGGTTTAGGGTTCAGTCTGTATTTGTAAAGCTGGCTTGTTTGACGTTGAGCTAATTACATGCTGCTGCAATATGATATGAACTGCAAGTTTGTCAGATGGGCTGCTTCCTTGTTGCCAAGGATTGGGCAATAGCAGTTGTGCAGATATGGATCCAGCTACAGGAAAGCCTCTCTACACAGTGTGCAAGCATAGAGGAAAGGTGGTGTTTTGGGATATGGAACATCCAACCATGGGAGCTTGGGAATACATCATCAACTTGTATGCTACAAAACCCGGATTCCTATTGCTAGCAGATGCACCTACTCTCCTTGAGTGGTTGCAAAATGATGCTGCTGTCCAAGAGGCCTGTTGCTTCGCCTATGCTTCAGCCTGATACGTATGACAAAACAATGTTCAGCATGTACTTAGAGTATCCCCGGTGGTGCCCGGTATGTGACCCTGCACATTACAATTGGATGAAGAAAAGTCAAAACATGCGTGATTTGCTCAGCAAAATTGTTTCCACCCAGCATGTTTGCACAGTTTGCTGAGGTTGGTAGAAGGCACAGCAAAGCCATGCACCCACCGCAGAAGAAAGTAATAAATATGATCTAACTGCTGCTCTCTGTTTCTGATTTGTCCTGGTGGTTTGCAATTAGTAATCTCCCACCTATTTGCAGTCCCTGTTACAGTTTTATGGGCGGGGTTGCAAAAAAGTAAATAAATATGTGAGAAAGTTTTTGCAGGGTTACATACTGAACACCACTAGGGATGCTCTTTACTTAGATATATGTTGCAGCTGAACAATACAAGAGTTTGACAATCTTGCACTGTATTGATCACAATTTTGTAACACACTGATAAATTTGTCACGATCATGTACAGATACGTCTTTGGTGGCTGGAGAATTTCAGCAAGCCATGAATGCGATTCTTCCCCATTCAGTCAGTTTACTCACAAACTCTTGGCCTTGTAGAGTCAGTGGATGTGGCAGCTCTCCTAGGGCAACATCCGGCAGGAATGGTCACAATTTTCCTTCCCAACAATGGAGCTTACCATAATTCATATTTCTCAGTGTTTGATGCCATTTTCCCCAATGAGTCCCTGGTTAACAAAGTGGCACTCTACCATGTTGTTGACTCCTTTCTCGATTATGACACCCTTCTATGGTTGTATTCTTCCAGTTTGGCCACTGTATCAGGCCTGCAACTGCCTGTCACAATTCAAGGAAATCTCTTTCTCATCAGCCAGGATGATGCCACTGCATGGATTCAAGCATCTGCTGCACAGATCATACAACCAACCAAATCTCTACCTGGCGCCAGGAGAAATCGCTGTACATGATATTAAACAATGTTCTTTTTCCTCCTGGCATCATGTACTGGAGCTTAGAGGTACAGGCTCACTTGCATGAGTAATTTGATGTCAACTGCTGCTTCAATAAAATTATTAGAAAAAACACTCATTCTTCTTCCTCAACACATTTTCTGCGCCATGAACTCAACAGTCATCCGACCACAGGCCCAACCAAATTTCATTTTGGTTTGTAAATTACCTCTGATTTCAAGCCAATTACTGGTACAATCTGCATCTCATGCTCACAACATAGACCTCATCCTAAACAGCAAAAGAGGGGATGGATGTCACCAGTGCTCAGTATCTGACCCTGTAAATTTTTTTTCTTGCATCCAAGATTAGTTATTTACTTTTTCCAACCCCACCCATAAAACGAACACTCGGACTGCAAACAGGTGGGAGACTAATAATAGCAACCCACCTAGACCAATCAAACTATCTAGCAAATCGAGGCTCTGCTGTGCAGCCTCAGCATCATGTGCAAAAATGCCCCAAACATAAAATGATCGTCAGGTTTTGATGGCAGGTGTTTACAACAGGAGTCTGCCCTATTCAAAAATCTCAAACAGCTGAATATGGATGCGAAGAAGTGAAAAACAGTTTCCTTAGCGGGGAAATTCATGGGGTAACTTTGTATCCTGCAAGTACTGTATCAAACATTTGTGTATCCCTGTACGACCATGATTATATTTTATTGTCATCTAGGTAGTTATGGCAAAATCATGAAGCATAAGTGCCCCATGTCATGACCATGATGCATTGCTTAAGGTTTAAAGGTACAATGCTTTGCACTTCTTAGTTTCTTTTCTTTTGCAAATTGATTATGTTGTAATTTTTTTCAATTTTTAGGATTTGGGTGAGGGATTTTGTTTATAAACTAAGTGTTTTATTGTGAACTATTGCATTATCTATTGGTAGGTGTTTATATAACTGATCTATTGAAAAGTCAAGGAACAAGGAAAAAAAAAGGAGCTATTGTTTTGTAGATGAAATGGTCAAGAAACAACTCTTGAACACCCCTTCTCTTTCTCTTTCCCTTCTTTTTTTATGCCATTCTTTTTCTCTGTAACAATTTCGAGGAGGAGCAATTCCAATACTCAAGTTATACTTGAAAATTAAACCATGATAAACTTGTGAAGGTGAGTGATATTGTTAGTAGAATATTTTCATATTTATTATTGATTTTCCTAAGACAATTTCATTGCTGAGTATGTGAGATCATCCCTTATTTCAAAGTTATTAACCAAATAAGTAACATATTTTTAAAAAAGTGCAACTTGAATGTAAGATATTGCATTTTTTTCCTCATTGGAAGTTAGTGAATTGAACAACATAGAAAATTTGTTTGTCATTGTGAAATTTCCATTGTGAATAGCCATTTGGATAATCTATGTTCTATGCACATGGCAACCAATTGCCTAAGTTCAAGTTCACATTGTGCACATAGCACCCAATTCAAGTTCAAGTCCATATTGTGCACATGGCAGCCAATTTGAATTCAAGTTTACACCCATGATGAAAGAGGTAAAAAAGGGCTATGATACAATGTATCACAAGTAAAGTTCAATTTGTTATGTTTGTTTTAAATGCATTTGCATGTTCATTGATAGGAACTTTGAACTTCTTGATGAATTTTGCATTTTTCACAATTTGAACCAATTCATGTTATTGGAACAAATAGTTAAGTACAAGGTAGCAACAAGTTGTGTGATTTCTTACAACAATTAGATCAAAGATTTTTTTTGGTACTCAAAACTAAGAAAAATTTGTGATAGCAAAATTTATTGTAAGATTTTCATTGCTCCCCACCTATACATTATTTACAATTTGTGAATTTCATTATTTGTTACATGTTCACAAATGCATTGACAATTTTGAGAGTTTTTTATTTCCTTATATTAATGATTTTCTTTGTTTCAAGTTTTTATTGTATCAATGTAACTAGATCTATGTATTAGAAAATTGATACAATGCAATGCATTATATTGATGTGGAAAAACTTTATATGTTCAATGTGTGACATATATTTTGATTATTTTCATTGTGTGAACTTATTTTGAATCCATTTTACTTGAAAAGCTTTTGGTACACTTGTAAAGCTTATAAAATGTATTTTGTTATACTAGGTCTAATGTGTAATTACTTGTACATATTTAAAAAAACTTCTTAACCCTTTTATTTAGTTTCAAAATTCAAAAAATATTCCTCAAGAATGGTGAAGTTAGTAATGTTATACCCTAGAATGTAAAAGTGTAATGAAATCAAATGAAACAAAACAATTCAAGAAAAGAAAATGAAAGTAACTTTGACACATGAATAAACATTCATAAATTGCATTATGCTTTCATGAAATTTTGTGGGTTTGGATCAAATGAGAATATAACAATATTATACAAAAATTATAGTTGTGGTACATTCAAGAGACATTTCATAATTAAATATCAAATCTTAAATTATCCATTCATTATTTGCAACATTTGATACTATATCTATGAACCTTTTTTCCTTCAAATTATTGAGTTTGTGAATTTTTTCCAAAATTTTCTAAGGTTACCATGTAGGTTGAAAAGTCAATTTGGGTCATCAATATTAAAATGTAAGTGCATTAACTTGTAGTGCATTAATATTTGAATAACAAAACATCTAAGCAATACATTACACAATACATTTGATGAATTAAAAATATGATATTCAATTGTTTTTCTTTAGTATTTTTTTGTATCAAGTTGTAATGTATCAATGTATCAATTTAGATAATGTAGTATGATGCACATCAAATTACAGTGTATCGTCATTTAAATGTAATGTTTTAACTTTACAAACTTACTCATCTTGTATTGAATTTGTGGGTGTAGATCTTGAATGAATGTTAGAATGGCAGATTTGATCATTTAAATTATCAAAAAATAAAAAATTCAAAAGTTCATCGAGGAGCATGAAATGAAGGATAAACAAAGTTGTGATTATTTGTATGGGGCAATTTAGTGGTGAATGTGCCCAATTCAGAATGTATGTAATTATCATTCCTTCATTACACTTGAGTTGTGTGGGGACTAAACTTTGGTTTGCATGAACTTGAATATTGTTAATTGAGTTTGACAATGCACTACTTGATGTAACTTACCTTTCCTATCCAATATTCTTATGTATTAATGTACATGTGGGATTAAATTTTCCATTTGTTAATATATTGAAATTCTTTTCATGAAATCATTAACGAAATTTTTAACAATCAAGGTGACACATTGAGGTGCAACTTTTTGAACTAATTAGTTCAATATTATAATGTATAATGACATATTTTACTATATAATACATTCTTCAAAATGGCAAAGCTTTCAAGTAAATCATGGATTTGTGGTACTTTCATAAGCAATTCTCTACACCATAATAAAATATTTATGTTTTAGATGTAATATATCAATATATTGATGCATTTATGTATTAACGTATTAATATGTCATTGTATTAATGCATTAGTGCATCAGTACTTGAATGTATCAAAGGATTTTTTAGCAATACCCATTGTTTAATTAATGGTTCACACATTTAATTGTGGGAAATTGAAATGATCATGCATGGCAAATTTTGGAATATTTGCCTAAAAGGAGATTAAATTAGAATTGATTTTTGAAACAAGATTCCATTATGATGAATTTTTTATACAGTGACTACATATCAATTTGATGGTTTGTTCAACAATTTCAATTTTCAAAAGTGCAGGTGACAAATAACAATTGGTTACAATCAAAAAGTGATGGGAACATAGACTAAGTGTCAAGTTTTCATATGTGGTCACTATTTCAAGTGTGGAATAATGATAATACACTAAATGTATTGTTCACATCATGTGCCATTAACATATTATTGTTATTTGATTAAATAATACCCATAAAATTGGAAACATGAGAACCTTCTGTCCATGTATTTTGATAAAACATTTGCCTTATTATGTTTAGACACATGTGCATGCCAACTTTCAAATATATTTTTAATGTATTAAAAACTTTCTAGTGTATCCAAAAACACATGGCAAATAACAATTGGTTGTAATAGAAAAATTGTGGGAATTGTAGACAATTGCCAAATGCCATATATTTGTCATGTGTGGAAAAGTGGTGGGGAACACAAACTATATGTCAATTTTTGATATGCAACCATCCATTTATCATGTGTGAAAAACAAATGGTGATATATGGAATGTAATGTTCACAAATGTGTGAATAATACATTGCTATTTTTTTGATGCATTAACAATTATCTTATAGTAACCATAGACATAGAAACGTGACAACCTTTTGTCCATGGATTTTGAAAAAAATTCCCACCTTTATTATGATTAAGCATGTATGAAAACTTCAATTGAAATTTTTTTAGTGTATCACCAAATTCTTAATGTAGTTTTTAAAAAACACATGGCAAATGACAATTGGTTACAATTGAAAAAGTGGTAAGAAACATAGACTAGGTGTCATTTTTTTGTGTGTAGCCATCAATTTGTCATGTGTGAAAAAATAATCATAAATGGAATGCATTGGTCACACAATGTGTGAGTAGTGTATTAATATTTTTTTCATACATTAACAACTATCTTACAATGATCATAGACATAGTAACATGGTAACCCCTTGTCCATGGGTTTTGAAAAAACTTTCCCACCTTTGCTATGTTTAAACATGCTTGGTAGCTTTCAATTGAAAAAATCTTAGTGTATCAATTAATCCTTAATGTATTGAAAAACATGTGGCATATAACAATTTGAGCCTTACAATCGAAAAGTGGTGTGAAATGTATGTTAAGTGTCAATTTCAAAAATACCAATATACTACTCACCAATGAGTAGTGTATTGATATTTTTTGATACATTAATAACTACCCTACAACAACCATAAACCCAAAAACGTGACAACCTCTTGTCAATATGATTTTGAAAACTTTTTCGTCCTTATTTATAAAATACATATGTATCATGAGATTCATAATGATAACACAACATAATGCATGATGGCATGATGCATCAATACATTGTGATTTTGATACATTGCAAAATATAACAAAAATTATCATTACTGCCAACAATATTTACTACCAAATAAAAAATATTTTTACTAACAATTTCACAATTTTTACTCTAGTGCACATATTTTTGACTTGGGGCAAGATGCCCATGACTTTAAAAAAAGTACTAATGTAGGCACCTGGTAGACACTTGTCATCAAAACCTGGTGATCATTTTATGCTGGGGAAAAATGCTGGACCAAAACTACTTCGTTGTGCCAAAACGGCATGTTTTGACTTTTCTTCATCCATTTTGATTTTCCTGGGCCACATACTGAGCACTGGAGGGAGCTGCTCTACAGTGTTCACTCTTCATATCTCTGGGTCTACTGTTACAGGGCCACTTCAAGCAGAATCTCATGAATAAATATGTGCGTACACTAAAATATCACCTGAGAAAAATGGATCCCAGTTGCTATTTTTTTTTGAAAAGTTTTTTCCTTCCTCATGCACCTTTATCTATCCATGCTGGCCGGGAAATCTCTCCCAGAGGATTCTTGCATAAGAACAAGTATAGAGAATAGAAATTTCAGGTGGGTAAACAACAAATTTCAGAGGCTACTTGCTGTTTGATGACTTCGAATTCCTTATCATCATGTTCACCCATCATCTGCTTCTTACATCTTTTCCTTTCACAATTGTTTGCCTCGGCAGACAAGATAATGATGGCCTTCTTGCTCCTTCACTTCACAGTGGTGGTCCAGCGTTGCCACCAATTCTTCTTTCCCCGCAGATGGTATATTATCCTAGTAGACACTTTGTCCCTCACAACAGGCAAAAATCTTGTAAGCAAATCAGCCACACTCTAGTCTAGTCTGCTGACATTTCTTGAGTAGAAAACTACCCAGCAACCCCTTCTACCCGAGAGTCAACATCTCACAACTAAGCTCTAACACAATTGTCACACAACTTGTTCAAATTTTTCCATCAAAAAACTTAATGCTTACCTATTGGCATCTAGCAAAAGACTAACTAGCAACTCCACCTACATACCCATCACTCGACACCCAACAACTAAGCTCAATAAATTGTTATAATTCCTGCTTTCCTTTGATGAGAAAAACCTTATGGGGCTGTCCCCAAAATCAGGGGCCTAGGAAAAGGAGGTAGCCGAGTCTAGCCCCACATAATTGTGGGAATGTCCTTTGGCCAGAGTGAACCAGTACCCACCAGAGCGCCATGAAGGATGGATGGACATAAGTGGACAATAAAAAGATTTTTGTTGGGTTCCAATTCTAACCATGGTGATTAGCTCAGTTGCATGGTTTACTGCCTACCAACTAACAATGCGCAACAAGTAAATTATCTTGAGGCAAGTGAATCAGCCATGATGTGGGATAGAAAAGAGAAGGGATTGCAATGCACCAAAGAGAAAAAGAGTAGAGATTGAAGTTTCTTATGACCCAACAACTTTGAGAATAGAGAATTTGTGGAAATGAGTCTCCAGATTCAGCAGTATCTAAAATATTCAAATTAACATGAAAGGCATACCACACTTGTTTATGGTATGTGCACCCATCAGTTGACTCTTTATCCAGATACGATGAATTCATGGAAATTACAAATAACCAGGAACTAAACAAATTGTCAAAACCAAGAAGCGTATATAGTAACCATCTTCAAATTTTTATGTGTAAGAGATCTTGTGACCATGTCATATGAGAGCTGCTCTTTGAGAAGAACAAGTGTCTACACTAAATTAGCAGAAGTGCGCACTTCAACAACACAAATTGAAAGTCTAGAAATGAAAGACATACCTGAAGAAAAACCTTGGAGCCAACAAAGGTCGGAATCTTCTTCCAATCTCAGTCAAATCTGTGGACAAATCACCAGTTTGCAGTTCACATGCCTCATAAGTTGGTCTGCATATCTGGAACTTTCACAAGCCTATTCTCTTCCGAGCAAGTGAACTCATGTCATGGTGGCTGTTAATGCCCAAGGAATTGGAGGTTTATACTACCAAGGAATGCACTTCTCCCATGCAAAATTGTAAAACTAACCTTGACACTAGAATGCCCAATTGTGACATAAATATGATGAGTGCATTTGACCTTCCTCACAACAAAAGCAAAGTCAGGACACTTTATAGAATGTTGCATTCTGTAAAAAGAACAGATCTCTTGAAACTGCCATGTTCTAGTTAGTTTCAAAAGCTACTGCAACAAAAAAGGAAGGTTCCAAATCAATTATATGAAGGGCAATTGTTTGCAAATTTAGGCTCATGATTTCTATAAGGCCACCAACTCATGAAGCAATCAAAGGTGAATTGCATTCTGAGCTGGCTCAACCATGATGCTAAAGAAACTGTTTGCATGATCTGAAGCTTGATGGAGCAGTCAAGCAGCTCTCAGAGGAGCCCTTCAAACCCATTTTGGGTCTCCTCATCCTGTGAAGATTGAGCCCTAGAAGAGAGACAAATTTTGGTTCCTCAAACTGTTGAGGAAGCAACTCCAGCAGGTGCTAATTAATGTACACAAGGGAATTGGGAAGCAAAAAGATAAAAAGGGAAAAGAAAAACATGGATCCAGAGAAAGAAATTCATTGAAATTTGCATTCATTCAATAATTGGGTGCAGAAAAGCTGCTGAATGAAATCTTAACATCATCAAATTGGGTGCAGAAAAGCTGCTGAATGAAATCTTAACATCATCAAATTGGG
>Ga0116231_10005201_pt1 | contig 25744 bp, 17 predicted proteins | sample S1TSphgellanicum_2_FD_89695 | JGI IMG/M metagenome (GOLD analysis project Ga0116231, IMG submission 89695) | Host-associated microbial communities from peat moss isolated from Minnesota, USA - S1T2_Fd - Sphagnum magellanicum MG | ecosystem: Host-associated > Plants > Peat moss > Unclassified... | reverse complement strand
TATTTTTGTTTTGTTTCAATTTTTAAAAAACTACATTAAAAAGAAAAAAAAATACAAGAAAATTCTACAAAAAAAAATTTAAAATAAAAAAAAAAAAAAAAAACCCTGGTTAGTAGGCAGAGACTGTGGTTTTTTTCCCCTAGTGATTATAGCCAGATTTCTACTTTTTTTCAAACCCTGGCTACCAATACAAAGGGAAAAAGAGGGGGGTTTATTCATTTAAAATCGCCTAAAAGCGACAAAAAATTGTGGCCAGATTTATGGCTACTGGCTGCAGTTTTAAGAGTTCCTTGAAATAGTTTCGCCAACCTGGCGAAATCTGTTCTGAATCTGCCTAAGGATCCTCTGGAAGATTCGGAGATTTGACTCACGTTTTTAGGGTTTGACGAGCGGTGTGATCTTGAGCTACGTGTTGTTTACGCGACTGCGCGCGTCTCCGTAGCCTTCGGCTTTCGTTGTTTTCGCGCTCTTCTTAAGTCGCTGCGTCGATTTCGCTATCAAGCGAGCTTCGCGGTTTCGCCTCACTTGTGCGAGCAATTTGTTCTGTCGGAGGAAGCGTTCTTGTTGCTTTTGGTTCTGTGCGTTTTTTTTTCTGTGCGTGTGAGTGTGCGTGTGCGTGTTTGTGGTTTGTTTTTTTTTTGGGAGTTTCGCAAAAATCTTATATCATGTCGATCACGATTTTCGGGACCGCGGGCTCGACTTGCACCTCGCGTGTTTTGACCACGTTGTTCGAGAAGCAAGTGCAGGATTTTGTCCTCAAGAACGTGGATCTCGCCAAAGGGGAGCATAAGAAGCCTGAGTATCTCAAACTACAGGTATCATTATAATACATACTGGGAATCTGATGATTCTCAAACTTCTTCTTCTTCTTCTTCTTCTTTTGGTGTTCTTTTTGCATAATTACGTTTTAGGGTGGTCTCCCGTGCACTGATTTTTTTGTCCTAAGGAAGAAGAGTCCAATTTGGACATGTTGCACAGTTTGTAAGGAGACTACAAATTGTTCAACAAGAATGCTGGTAGATAGAAGATGTGAGAGGTTACTCTTGAGTTTGATCCAGAGTTATCTGTGTGTGTTTGTGTGGTTTTTTTCTTTTTTTGGGCAAAATATCCAAACATTCTCTTTTTTCAATGTGATTCACATGCTCGTGTGCCATCCTCCTATATGTCCGGGGCTTTTTGCAGTATGTAACTTTGTAGCTTCCAGCTTTCTGAAACCTTGTTTATAGACTCGTGGGACAATCAGATAATCAATTTGGCACACCGTACTCATGAAGTTCTGTCTTTCTGTCTTCAGCCCTTTGGTGTGATTCCAGTGCTCCAAGATGGCGATTTGACCATATTTGGTAACCCTACCCTACCCTCTTGAAGCTACCATGTTTCAAACACAAGGATTTTTATTCTTCTCTTGATTTTTTAGTAACTTCGTGAGGATGTCGCAGTGCTATGCTATGATTTTGATTAGTTGCCTGCAGTAGGGGCTTGATATGGAGTAGTGGATTGTTGAAACCTAAAAAATCATGCATTGATAGAAGGCTAGGGACTCAGGGGATTATGTGTTGAAGTAGGCAATTGTTCTGTCCAAAGTTCCCTGTTTATGTTTTGCACAATTAATTTCCTGAGTTTGATAAATGGTTTGTTGCCCATAAAGAAAATTTGCAACTGAGTGTTCGGTGCTTTTATTTTCTGAGGAGGCAAAGATACTTTGAAAGTTGTGTATACTGTAGAAGGAATTTGGCTTTCAAGTACTTACATTCCACCAAAACTGGCAACATTGTTTCCAAAATTTAGTCGAAGATTCTGTGAGAGTGAAATAATTGAAATAATTCCCTTTGAAAATACACTGCAGAGTCTCGTGCAATTGCAAGATATGTTTCCGACAAGTATGAGGGCCAAGGTACACCATTGTTTGGGAAAACAGAGAAGGAAAGGGCCCTGGTGAACCAATGGCTAGAGGTTGAGTCCCAAAACTACAACCCTGTTGTGTCAACCATTGCCTACCAGCTTGTTTTTGGCCCACGAAGAGGGTTGAAGCCTGATGAGAAAGTTGTGGAGCAGCAGCTGGTGAAGTTAGAAAAAATTCTTGACATCTATGAAGAGCACTTGGCCAAAAATGAGTACTTGGCTGGTAACTTCTTCAGCTTGGCAGATATTTCTCATATTCCATACACTTACTTGCTTCTCCACCAGGCCAAGAGAGGAGAGGGTATCACTTCCAGAAAGCATGTGAAAGCCTGGTGGGACAACATCTCTTCTCGTCCTTCCTGGAAGCAGTTACTTGAGCTTCGGGCTCAAAGTTAAAAAAGGGAATTGGTATTGTGGGAAGGATCATTCTGTAGTTGTGATACATGGAAGTGTGGAGGGTTTCCTTTAGTTTGCAATACTCTTCCAGGAGTTAATGTAAGCTTTTGAAAGTCATCAATGTTATGACTATAAAAGTGAGGCAATTATTCAGTTTGTTAATGTGTTTGCTCAATCCTTCCTTCTCTCTTGATTTTATCTCACATTTTGAAACTTTTCAAGTCTCTCTCCTCTCCCTTCTGCCTCTCTTTTCCAACACGTGTTGACAATGAAATTAGGTAGAGATCCTTCTCTCTCTAACATGAGAAGAGAGCACCAATAAGATGACAATTTGACCAAAATATTAGACATCAATTTTGTAGAAGCTTGCTTCACAAGATGATTATGTTGTGATGAAGACAGTATTCTCTTTGATCGAGAAATTTGAAAGAACATTGTAGAAATGGACAAAATGGGGAGTGAAGAGAAGCAAGTGCCAAATGACTTGCTCATGCAATCCAACATTCACTAGATCAAAAGATGAACCCTAAGATGAGAATTCACTAGTGAAATTTAGAAATGAGGTAGTTGATTTTGGAATTGGCTTTGGAATTGTCCCAAAACGTCCATATCATAAATTCCAAGAAAGCACCCATATACCAATTCCTCAAAATTGTTCATCACTAGAATTTGGGAACTCTTGCCAAGGCTTAATATTGTGACAAAAATCAATTTGAATTTGCATCTGCCCTCACCACCTCCACAGCAATGCTCCTGCAGCAGGGTACATGATCATTTGAACACAAAGTGCAGCCAGAGACATTACTCAAACATATGTAATCCAAAGTGTAGTACACCTAATATTGTTAGGATAGGATAACAATATGGGAAACATTACACAAACAGTGTGCACATGTCTGGAACATATATAATCAAGTCTCATCAAGCATAATACAAAGTACCTAGGCCAAGTCAGATTGTATGTCAAAAGAGAGCAAATTTTAATCCTTGCTAGCTTCTCTTCAGATCAGATACAATTTCTTTCATTCTTGTACATTCTACAAAAATGCAATTTGCAACTTGTGAAACATCTAGAATTCTCAAGTCTAGAAGGAAATTGCTATCACAAACACACCATCTGAGAAGAAGAAGAAGAAGAAGAAGGGAAAAGTGTTTCTTGGAGTTCATGGATATAAGAAACATCACAGATGAACACAGTGTTTTCAATTCCAGGTCTTATATGGTACTGAACAAGGAGCTCATGAAAGATACACCACAGCTTCTAATCTGGAATGAAGCATGAGGATGTTCTTAGGAGCTGTAAATGTTGATGTCGGAGCTGTTGATGATGATGTTGGATCTGATGTTGGAGATGTTGAGAAATGACAACATTGGGATGTTGTTTTTCACAGCTTCCCAAATAGTTATACCCTTGAAAAGCTCTAACATTAGGAGATGATAATTGTATGGGTTCTAAAGCAGCATGCTGCTCGTAGTGCTAAAAGAGGACCAGGATAAGGATCTGGCAGTAGCAGCACTTGACACCATGTAAGGATAGAAACTATCATATTCAAGATGATGATTCATATTGCTAGCAACATGAGTTGCAGCTGATGGAATTCTATTCAAGAGCTGAGTAGAAGTAGTAGTAGTAGTACTACTACTACTACTCCTACTTGTGCTATAGTTGTCGTTGGAGCTGGCACTGGTCCTCATGGTTTGCAAAGAATCCACAAGCAATTGTTCCCATTCTGCAAGTCTTACAGTACTTGCTTGATCAGGAGAGTCTGCAGATGCCTGCTGTTGCAAAGGTACCCACGAGATCAAGTCTTTAGAAAGCTCATCAGCTGCATCTACCTTGTTCCTTAGACTAGATGTCACCAGCTCTGCAGCTGCAGGATCTGAAGAGAAATCAATGAGGTTGAACTCAAGCCTTGAAGAAGAAGCAGAAGAAGAAGATCGGACTTGGGTAGAAAGCTCTTTGTGTTGTACATCATCCTTTTGCAAGTTCTGCAGAGTATCATCAAAAGATCTGCAGACAAGCTGCGAAGCTGTACAATCGGAACTAGACTGATCATCGGATGATGCTGCAGTCTTATGCTTCTTGACGGCCAGCGAGTCTTCCACCTTCTTCATCTCAAATTCAGATACGAACCCCGTACTCTGCAGCAGAGGTAAGTCTGACAGCAAATTTCCGAGCTGCTCACGACAATTCTCCAAAAACTTCAGCAGCGATTGAGATTGGTACCCACTTCGCTTACAAATCTGAAGAAGCTCAAAAGTTTCGGAAGTTTCTAACATGTCTAGCCTATCAAGCATTTCCCGCAACCGTAACGCGATCTCTTGTTGAAGTTTATAACTATCAGCGACAACCAAGATCAATGCTCCTTGGATCACAGGATTGTTAGCTAGAATATTGTAATTAGAACTAGTACTACCATGTCGTCGATCTCGATCTCGACCAGCTGCTGCAGCAGCTTTCAGATCATGTGCAGCTACCAGCTGCAGATCACCACAATCACAGCCTTGTTCCAGTAGCCTTTGCAACAGCAGCAGATCCGCAAGCACTTGCTCTGTGGGCATGAAGCAAACCTTCTCAGATGTCTGTGCACTGCTCCATTTGCTATCGAAATGGGACTTCACGGAACTGGAGCAGCTCAACCTCTGATTCAAGTAGCTCGCATATCGACACACCCATGTATTCATGATCTCATGATCACCGTCGACAGCTGATCTAAGCTGCGTAGTCAAAAGCTCGAGAGAATGATAATCTCTTCCTTCTTCAGCTTCTGAAGCTGCTGCTGCCGCTTTAGTACCCTTCCGCGAGCTGCTGCAGTCGAAGCTGATCGACAAGGTGTTGCTGCAGCTGGCCGTGAGCTGGTCTTGGAACAAGAAACCGCCGTCTAGAAGAGCGCGGTGGATCAAGAACAGGGTTTTGAGTGCAACAGTCGAGTCCTGTGTGTTGTGGAGGCGGGTCACGAGTGCCTGTGTGCAAAAGGAGACTTTGTTGCGCGAATTGGATCCTGCTGCGAGGATTTGTTGTACGTATTTCTCTTCTGGTAAGCACGATCCCGAGTCACCACTGGTGGCTCTTATCACTGCTTCTTGTAGCTGAAGTGCTCCGCCGCTTGCAGCAGCTGATCTCGCTGATCTCGTTCCTGCAGTTGCCGTCTGCAAATCCTTTAGCAACCTCAGCGCTCTTCTCAGCTTATTTCCTCCTGACGACCTCTTTGTCTGTTCTCTCATAATTCCTGACAAGCAAGCTTAACCTATGGACCCTAAGTGGGCGCTCTCTGTGTCTCTGTCTCTGTATCTGTTCTCTCTCTCTCTCTCCCTCGGTGTACGTGCGCGATTTCCTGTTTCTCGATTTTTTCCCCCCCCTGACAACTTCAAAATCCCTTGCAACTGCGACGATCTCTCTCTACCAAGCGCAGCTGGGATCCAACTTTCAGCGCCTTGAAGAAGGTCTAGTCGTCGAAAAATATTTCTACGACTTCGTTTTTCGACATGGGTTTTGCAACCTCGCAGTTCCTCATGATGACGGGCTTTGACGATCATCCAAAAATCGCCAAACTCCCGCAGCAGCAACAACAGCAGGCGGGCGCGCAAATCACAAACACACACACGACTACTGCTTTCTAATATTGTTGTTGTTGTTTGACAACTTCTGGAAAATGTTGCAAAAACTGGTGCAAATTCTCTTTCCCTACTTGCTTCTGCTGCTACTGCTACCAACAAGCGCGTTGCTGCATCTTCTGTAGATTTCTTCTCTCTCTCTCTCTCTCTCTCGCTCTCTCGCCGCGTTTCTCGATAACTGATGCGAGCTAGCGAGCGAGCGAGGAAGGAACCTTCTCGAGCTGCAAAATCTTTTTCATACACGCCCCCCCAAAAAAAAAAAAGACTTCTGTGCGCAAAACACGGACATGGAAACCAAAGTTTTTGACCACAAAAGAGATGAAGTTTACAAGAAATTTTCAAGAAAAAAGTCGACAAAACTTTCTACGATTCTCCAACGATTTCTTGCACAATTCTTGGACAAGTTCTGTCGGCCACTCGCCGGCCGAGGAGAGCAGTTATTACCAATCCGAGCCACGAGAGTGTCCGTCCTAAAATATAATAATAATAATAATGATGATGATGATGATGATAATTTCTCGCGCCATAATTGGTTATAAATTTATTTCTCGCGCCATAATTAGTGAGAGTATTGTTTCTCGTGGCACAATTCGGTATAATTCTTGTTGTGAATCTTTAATTTTAGTTGACCGAGAAATTTTGTTCTGGCGAGCACGCCAAGAAACTACCTACCTGTTATCAAAAAAGTAAAGAACCGGTTTCTAGGGTAGTACCAACTGACTTGTTAGTAGCTTCCTTGGGTAGCTACTATCCTTCCACACGAAATTATTATTATTATTATATCTTCAGAAATGCTGAAATTTTCACCATTTTTTTCTTTTTAAAAAAAAACAACAAAAAATTGTGAAGGAAAATACTGAATCATCTTCAAGAATTTTTTTATAAAATATTTTCTTCGAAATGAAAATTTCAAAATTACTGGATTATTTGACAAACATGTGTTGAAGCTCCCAAGGTACTATAGAAGACATAAAAAAATTTAATTTAAAAAAAAAAAAGAAAAAATAAAAGGGGGATGTTGTCAAAGTGATGCTAAAAGCAATGGAAGCTTCTATTGACCCGGTGATTCATATTAATTAGTTCATGGGTACACTCTTTGCTTTATTTTTTTCTTTTAAAGGGGCCATTTTCATTGGCCCATCACCAATTTTTTTGGGAAAATTGGGCACTTCCCTTATAGAAGCACCTCTTTGGACTCCTCCCCCTCCCGCCATTGTAATATAGGAACAAATGTGCTCCTTTATGGCCCACCTATTAAGTTTCCATACACGAGAGTTGAACTTTGGGCCCAAAAAAAACCATATGGGATAAATCTGAGGTTTTATTGGGAGCGTCTTGGGGTACATCTTGGGAACGCTGGGAACCTCATGGGAACATTATGAGAACAGATTGTGAACAAGGGCAAAAAAGCCCAAAAACTCCTTTCCCCTTTCCCTTCATTTTCCCAAACAAACAAAATTGGACTCCACTCGTGAGATGCAAGACACCCAAGGAATATCATAGATGAATGGTTTGCTAGCATTTTTTTTATTGGTGAAATTTTGCATAATTTCAGCTTAAAAAATCCCTCTTTACCTTTTGACTTATATTAAGGCCATAAATTTTGGAAATCATCATCATCCAACATTGTTTTTGGGGGAAAAAAAAAATCACCTTTGAGAAAATTGATGGCTAAAGATGGTTGCCACCTTGTGAGAGCCATAGGAAGGAGGTTTGTCACAAATCACCATTGCCTTGCCGCAAGCTCTTGTTTATTCATGAGCTTTTACACAATGTCATTGGCTTTTTCATCATTCCAATTCGACCCATGTCATCAATAAGGTGTTGCCTCTTATTTTCAAGTATTCAATGGTCTTTAGCCACCACTAGTCCTTGCTACACTCGCTTCAACAACAAGATTGAAAAACAACAAGTTAAGTCGAGCATTGTTGAAGTAAGCTTTTAAAGTTTTGTATGTTGTTTTTTGAGTCACTAAAACTTTGATTGTTGCACAATGCATTGAATCATTATAACTTGCAACACATACCAAATGGATGCACTGCAAATTTCAAAACCTATCCATTTCCCTTTCTTTTGTGAATTGTCCAATGTTAATATAGGGTTTTAAACTCCTTAAACCATTGACCTACAAGCACATTATAAGATGGTGTTACATCATAATGTGCATAAGTGTTTCTTCTTCAAACATTACCCATGGTGTTGAAAAAAAGCCGTCCAACTTATTTTAGATTTTGCTTGTTCAAAACCAAGGAAACCTAAGAGGGCAAATTAGGAATTGAATTGGGTGCTTCAAGATGTCTAGGTTACAAAATTACCTTGGGTTGAAGTGGTGATGAGCCCTAATAGCAAGATGTCCATGGTTAGGTGTGACATTAGCACTTTTGTTAAAAAAAAAGAAGAAACCACTTGTTCCTAAGTTTGATGGCTTGCAAAAACATGGTGGGCAACACAAGGTTATTGTTGTAAAGGTGAATGTCAAAATGGGAGATTATTCCATGAATTCAAATAGCTAGCATGCAAAAAATGAACAAAATTTTGTTATAATGCATGCAAGATTAAGTTTTATAAGGTAAATGTTGGATTGCACATTGAAAGTAAACAAAAGTTTTTGGAATTTGTGACAATTTTCCATCTCCTACAATCAGGGCATTTGATTACAAATTATGAAAACATATGGCAATTGTTTTCTTGTCACAATGCCAAACAACCTTTGGCACCATTGGAATGACTCAAATATTTGGATCATGGCTAAATATATGCATTAAACTATGCTTACAAACACACATTTGGTAGTTCATGAAACAAGATTTATTACCATCTATGTTGAGGAAATAACAATTGTGAATTGCCAATTTTGAATTGCTTTTCATGTTCACATTGTTGATGGCTAGAAACATATCTCAATTTTATTAACTTTGGAGCAAGTGGTGAATGATGGTATAATAGAAAACATCACAAAAGTTATTATGGACAATGTGTTTCAATTTGAAGGCCTTTGAAATTTTGATTTTGTTTCAAGACTCATAAATTTTGGTGCAGATGGGGTCTCAATTTTCCATGGACCAAAAATTGATGTTACAACACAAAAACCTTGGCAATTTAACTTTTTCAAAACTTCTTTTGGTGTCTAAAATTGAATCATTGCTTCAATTTATATATACTTTTATTCTTTATCCATTAAGTAGCTTTAGACCCTAAATCTCTAAACCTAAACCCATAACACAACTAGAGTTATTATGTGATGTTGTAATTTTCTTGAGTTTAACTTCCATTATTCCCATGTTGGAAATTGTTTAAGGCTTATCAAAGTTTGCTCAAAGTCGGGACATCATTCAACATGTGATTTTGTTGTTACCATGAATGAACGTGAAGGAAAGTTGTATCAAATGTATTCTGATTAGTAGACCATGTATGGGTAGAAAAAGTTTGGGTAGTTTTAGACACTTTAAAACATTCTAATGATGTTTTGCATCATACTTAGCTTATTGAGTAGAAAACTAAGATTGAATACACATCTTTCCACTTCTATGGACATATTTATATGTAATACAAAAGATGCTTTGAGCTGGGTTTCTAAGATTGTTTGGCTCATGGTAGTGCAAAATGTGAGAAAAACAATGCACAAGTGATGTTTAGGGCTTAATTGAAGAGTCATAGTAGCAAGTCCCTTCACAAGAAAACATGAATGTTATTACCATTATTTATCCCCAATTTTCAATTCAACCAAAAGATGAACAAATTTTTTTTAGCATAAATTAGCATTTTGAAAGCTTATTGTTGTCATGGGAAGAGCGTTGGGGTCAACTAGGTCTACATATCACCCTTTCTTGAAAAAAGAAGGTACATTACATATGGATGTAAGCTTATTGTTCTCATGGTCCCTTGGATTACACTCCATGTTCTAAGATGTGGGTGACTAATAAGATCATTTGGCACCAAATGGTTGAAGTTGGTAGAGCATTCAATGACTATGAATCTAGGCATTGTAAAAAATGAAAGGTGACTCTCTACATTGTCTTTCACAAAGAACAAATTGAAAAACCATGTAATAATCTATTTGGATTTCATAGTGTGAATGTGTGCATAAAGCTTATGTACTATGGAAACCTTCCCATTTATTATGTACAATTATTAGATCTTGAAACCAAGAAAAGAACTAGATGTATAACAAACATAAAAATTGCACAACATACCCCTTTCATGCTCTACAATAGAACCCTAAACCCTTATTTTGTATATGCGTTTGTTGTTGCCATATCTTTGCTTTGGCTTTACACTTACTAATGTAACTTTACACTTTTAGTGTGTCCTTGTATGCTTTTGGTGCGTATCTATGCACTAAACTTTTGAACTTGCTAGTGTGGTTTCAAATGTAACTTATATATTCTATGTTTCTAAAGCAATCTCTTGTTTTAATAGGTCAGGTTCATTTGGATTGGGGTTCAAAACCCCAAAGAGATTTTACTTGTAAATAGTTGAACTTGTATTCATCAAAATTTGTGATGGCTTCATCGTTATTTTATTTTGCATTTGATTTTGAAGAATTTACTTTTACTTCAATGTAATAGCCTACAAATTTGATAATGATTAAAGTCTTGTAGCCAACAACTTTTCTTTAAAAAATCATTAAAAAAATCAACTTTTTACCAAAAAGTTTGGCACCTAGCTTTAACAATATACCCTGAAATTTGAAAGGCTACCACTTGTTAACAATGGATTGGCAACACGTAACCACCTTGCCCTCCTTTGAAAATCCTTTAAAAAAAACTATGATGGTTGTCATCTTATTGTAATGTATGTTGCCTAGCTAGCCCTTCAAATATATGCTTCCCCTATATGCGTTTCAATACCAAAGTATATACTTGCCTCATACTAGCCAAAAATCAATCTTTTTTGGACCCAATAAAATAGGACTAGGCTGGTATGAAAGTTATAATATGGACCCAATACCAGGACCAAGATGTTATGAAAATTTTCAAAATACCCAATACCAGGATGAAAATTTCAACATTGTGGAGGAGAGGATGAATGAATGTAGGTACAGAGATGCATGTGGATGGTTAGTAGTTAGTAACATAGTTAACCACTGACTGTGGTTACCTATGGAACAGGAGTGCTACAGAAAAGTGTTTCTTGTCCATGCACCATCCATCATCTCTGTGTATAGGCCCTAAGTGTAAGGGTCCAGACTCTCACTCCTAAATAGTAGGCACCTAATATCCATGGGGATTTTTCACGGATATAAGATGCACTAGCATGCCCTCCACATACACTTTGTTGGCCTTGCCTACCAAGGCCCTTAAGGATATTGTGTTCAGATTCATTATAGATTATAGTAGCTTAAGGGATTTTTATAGGCCCATAGGTAATAATAATAGGTCTATTTTTATATAAGGATTGATGAGGGTTTAGGGTTTGTGCTTTGTTATCCCTTCTGGGGTAGTTAAGGTTTAGGGTATGGACTTGTTAAGATTTAGCGTGCCAACCCTAAACCTTGACTACCTCCGAAGGGATTGTAGGGTTTAGGCTAAACCCCTGTATTATTTGGCTAAACATTTGGGGTTGGGCAAAACTTAGCCAATGATAAAGGATTTCCAAACCAGATTTGTTGTTGTTGGTTTTTTTTGAAGCACATCCACAGACTTGACCTGACAAGCCATTGGCACCTCCGAGTCAAGCTCATTGGCAGAGGGCCAGCAGAGAATTTGAAAGTATTTATGTTAACTAGAATCAACAAGGCATACTGCATCATATGGCTACTAGAGTCATTTTGAAGATGAAGAAATTGGCTAACCAAGATCTGATGTGATTGTGTAATTGACTATGGTTAGTTTACGACAAAGCTTTTGAAAAGTTCAAAGTTTTTTTTTTCAAGGCACTTTGGCTATTCAATCAAACATAAGTACATATTTTGAGGATCCATGTTCACCCAAAATAGGGGTGAGCATATGAAAAATTTCTCGAAAGATGAAAAAAAATCAACATGCATAGTGAACATGCCCAAAATTGAAAATTTGAAACCTTTTGATTTCATTACAACCTTGACAACAAAAACATTTTTACAAGAGTCGAATCACAATGTCAAAGGAGACTTTGCCCATGTGCAATAAGCCGCAAGGTTGAATCCTAGGTACCTAGCCTTTTGGCAATCCCAAAAATCATCCACTTCCATTCCAACATAATTGAACCAGTTTTGGGTGGCTTTCTCTCTCTTTCAAAACATGAAGGCAGATAAGGTTATGTATAAGGACCTTGGCTAGTGGTTCTCAAAAAAATTAAAAAAACCAATTTGTCATAACCACAATTCTGAAAAAACCCAAAGAATTTTCAAATATGCCTTCTGCCAACTTAAAAAATAAAAGTTTCGTTAATTATGGGTTCTAGGATTATTTTCAGCCATTATTTTTTACCTACAAAGATTTATCTTTATCATTACCATGAAAAAAAATTCTAACTTGGTGATGCAAAAACCTTTTGATGTGAACCCATTTACCAAGTTGTGGAAGACCTTTTCATCATCACAAATTGTTGTAGAAAAAATCCTTAAGTACATCAAGTTAGTTAAACTTGCTATTGTGAAAATTATTGGTTCAATGGAAGATGAATGATGTTTTTTTACTTCACCTTCATAAAAACTAAACTATGAAACATATTAATTATGCATTTGAAGCAAGACATTTGAATGTTTAACCAAAAAAATTTCACCTTGTAAGACTTTCCTTTTGGAGAAGGTGATTCAAAGTTGGAAAAATAATAAAATTTGATATGGAGTTTGAAGGCTACCCAAATTTCACATTTTTTTCATGTTGCATCTTAATTTCCTAGGCTTGAACCTTTTCACTACAAGAAATTGTGTCCATTCCAACCCATGCATTTGTAGTTTGTGTCCAAATCAACCATTGATAGATATGACTGTCCTTTGTGGCACGTGGTAAAAATGATTTGTAACAACATAAATACTTACAAAGTAGTTTGCAATTGCATATATGACTTAGACTTGCAACTAATATTGATTTGGATGAAAATGAAAAGTACATTTATATCATCCATTTTTAGTGGCATCCCAAAATTGATGAAAATGTGGTTTTTTTGTGACTTAGGAAGGTGGTTCATAGGCCATTGGACATTAGGTGGGATCTTTTCAACTTGATTTGCAATTATAAGTCCCAATTGCAAATGTATGTGTAATTAAATGTGGAAAAAAAAAACAATTGGCCACTGAACTTGTTGGATCTAGTGGTCTAAATTTTTTCCTTTAACTTTATTCAATGAACTAACCATTAAATGTGTAGTAAGGTTTGGTGGGTTTGTGAAATTTCCAAAGGACCCATGGTAATTAATGGTAAAAATTGACCATTTTCATATTTCTAGCATTATAAGGTTCTTCATAATTTATAGTTAGGTGCAAAAATATATATTTATCATCCATTTATTAAAGCATCCATTGATGGATGAAAACATGATTGTTTTTGCAATTGGTCATGTAAACAAATTATAGTAGGTAGTAAGTGGTAAATAAGATTAGATAGTAGCTAATATGTATATGACTAAGTGATAGGTATTTTATCATGTTAACATGTCATAGTGTTTTTAAATTAGTTGATTAATTAGGTAGGTTAAGTAATAGTAGTAAATATAAGGTAATATGTAAGTAGGTTAACTAGTAGTAGGTACTTTATTATGTTGAATGAAATAATGTTATGTTTAATTAATTAATTAGATTAGGTAATTAATTAATTAGTAAATTACAACTTGTAAACTAATAAGTAATATGTATGTGGGTTAAATAATAGGTATTTGATCATGTTAATATATGATCATGTTTTTGTATTAATTATTTAATTATGTAGGGTATGTAATTCATTTATTAAATAGGTTAGGGTTTAAGTAGTAGGTGTAATTAATTAATTAGTTTGGTTATGCATTTAATATGTTAAACATGCAATAAGTGGGATAACTATAGGTAGCATCTATATCCATTAAGTAATAAGTAATAGGTAGAATTTATGATCCATTTATAAACATTATAGTGAATAAATTATATATCATACATCTAAAATATATTGTTTTGGTACAATTATGATTTATTATAAAAAAAAATTATAATATAATTTAAAAATCAAATAAAGGTTTGAAATGTGAAAAATATATGATTTATATTTACATAAAATTTCTAATCATAATTTAAAATAAAAATTAAGAGATTATATGTGAGAAAATAATAAAATTTATAGTTCCATAAACTCAATTAATTATATGGAATTAGTTTATATTTAATTACAAATTTGATTATATAGATTAATATTTTGCATCAAAAATAATATGGCTAATATATTATATTTTATGTATGATCCATTTATAAATATTATATGTGAATAAAGTAAATATCACATATCTAAATTAAATTTTATTTGTAAAATTATGATATGTTAAAAGAAAAAATATATAATATAATTTTTAGGATAAAGTGAAAGATATATATTATCCATTTATAAATCATGTGCTTGAATTTTTTTTTTCCAACAAATTGAAGGTATTCAATAACAAAATTCAAACATTTGTTTTTCCAAATCAATTTATATTTTTAAAAGGAAAAAAACACAATTGTGACATTATTGAAATAATTTTAAGATTAAACTTTAATCTTGTCATTGGGGGAAAAAAATAAATAAATTATCAAACATAAAAAATGATGTTTTGTGTAATGTTTTTAATGAAGTAGGGTAAATAGAATGCACATTATTATATTATCACAACAAATGGGGTGGCTTGGTGGTAAAGGAAATAATTTCCATCCTTGGGGTTCAAAGATCAATTCCCACAAATGACATGGGTTGTGGTGAATGATGGGATGTTAATTGAATATTTCTTACCTACATAGCCAATTTAGGTTAGGTGCCTACCAAGTGGGATTAGGTAAAGACACTAGTAGAAATTCTAGGTTTTACAAGTATCATTTGCAACTAAAATTTAGCTGCATGTGACACATGCAATTACAAATTTGTGTTGTTGCCTCAACTAATCACACACGATATTCAGTTGCATGCAACATTATGTATGCAACATGTATATTCAATATTAATATATGTGTTCATCCATACATACCAATTCAAATGTAATTACACTTTATATGCAACTCTCCTTGCAATTATAGTGCAACCAATCAAAGTATGGTATGTGTTAAATAATTGGATGAATTACTTATGGACATGTGTCACTTTTTAATTATTTTTGTTTTTTCAAGATTAAAAATTCATTGGATTAATTTCAATTGTTAAAGTTTTTTTTATTAGAATGATGACACATGGCACACCATGGAACATTCATTGACCATTTGACATGTGTCCATTTAAAAACAATAATTATATGGTGACACATGATAATTAAGGCCCATTCACCCTTTATTTTTAAATATTAATTGATGAAATCTAAATTGTCCAATTTAAGGTTAATAAGATTTTGACACATGGTGCCTAGGTAGGTAGGTAATTATTACACCCTATTAAGTAGGTAGGTAGTCTTAGGTATGTTGAAAGGTAGGCTTAAATTAGATAGGTAGGTTTAGAATTATTTTATTTTATTTTATTTTTGGGTTTAACCATTTAATTAAGTTCAAGTTTTTTTATTAGCTCATTTCCAATGGCACTTGGTACTTCGTTTGTGAACATGGCTATTGCGCCTACTTATATAATGTGCAAAATTGGATTGGAAACCAAAAGATATGCAATGAAAAAATCCATTGTAGACATCACCAACTTAGTCAGACATTAAATGTAACTATTGTATGAGGGTAAACTGGCCCAGGGAGGGCTCTGTGCTTTTTGGTGTCAAAACAAAATGTAAACCCCTCCTTTTGGCACATCTAACACATTAACAATCATTGAAAACAGATTAAAATGGAGAAACTTATGGCCCCCCAAAGTAAAGGGGGTCAAGAAGTAAAAAAAACTAACCACAATACATTATGAAGGCCAGTTCCCAAAAACCCAAAAAGTTCCTTGTATGTTGTTCTATCGCTATTAAAGTTCAAAAATGATTTGTAGAACTTTAGGTGCAACTCTTATAGCACTTTAAATCGTTTAAAATGAATAAGAAATAAGAAAATGATGAGGTTTGAAAATAGGAAGGGTCCAAAGAGAAAAAAAACAAAATTCATTTTGTAAGTTGGAAAGCTTATTTTTCTTCTTGTTATTTTTTCATTATTATTAATTACCATTATAATTATAATAAATAATTATAAATAATTATAATATTATAATATTATAATAATATTAATACTTAATTTAGGTTAATACCTTGGTAACTAACCTAAATTAAAATATTTAAAAATTAATAAGTGTATCCTACTAGCCATAGGTATATTAAGATAATTAAGAATATTAAAGTAATAATATTATTATAGTAAAATATTTTAAAATAATAATAATAATTTATAATGATTATTCCTATAAATAATATTTATTATTATTAAGTAATAATAATGGTAGTAATAAATATAATTTTTATTTTAATAACTTTTTAGTGGATATGATTACCTATAGTATTTATGAACTAAAAAATTATAATACAAAATAATTCTGAAGAATAATAATAATAATACTTATTAATCTTAACTATTCCTATTAGTATTAATTTTTTTTATATCACCAAGGAAGGTGGGGCATTTAAAAAAAATTATGGGTTCAAAATTTTGTTCATTTAATTAATTAATTAATTAATTTATATTTTATTTAAAAATCCAAATAATTTTCATGAATAAAATAAGGTAAAATTATTAAATTTTTATTTGCCAAAAAGATTATTTAAATATATCTGACAAGTAAAATTTGAAATCTTGCAATACATATTTTAACCATGATTAATTTATATTTATTTAAATTATTTAAATTTAGGTTAGCCTAATTTAATTCAGCCATGGTTCATTTAGACTAACTTTAGTTAACATGGATTTAACCTTAGTATTAAAGGTACATAATATTACTATACATAGTGTAGGTAGATCTATTAGGTATATGTATTAATTTAGGCCATTATTTTTATGATATGTGTTCATATTGTACACATTTAGTTGCATGTTAGTTGCACACACAATCGTATAACCCAAAAATTATATAATACTAAATATGCAATTGCAAACATGACCAATATAATTACAAATGACAGTTAGTGCATGCTAGTTGCATAGTGATTCGTTGCAAACAACATGTTTTCTATTAGTGGTACAATAAGTGGCTTGCTTAATGCCCTAAATTAGTTTTTAATGCTTAGCCTAAGTAACAACACATGTCAACATGGTATAAGTTGAAATTAATGAAATTAATAGTAATATAAATAATAATTAAAAAAATAATGTGACTATATATTTTTAGTCTAAAATTAGTTGCAAAATGATGATGTCGTATAAGCTAGTTTGGATGGATGAAAAGTTCATGTAAGTCACATCTTCATGTGATTACCATTACGACTTTGTGTCTTATCTGCGATTTGTCCAAAACAACTAAGCTCTATAACAATCACATGTGATAATTATAACTCAAAACTAATTGTTAATCCAATCATTGATTAAAAAAATTCCTTGTAGGGTTTTTCTTGGGGTTTTTTTTTTTTTTTTTTGCAATCTTGTTGATTATTGGAATTTTTGGTAATTTGGTTGTTTGTTTTTTGGTTTTTAATTTTTTTTTTTTGGTTTTTTTTTGGGGTTTTTTTTTTTTTTTTTTGCAATCTAGTTGAATATTGAAATGTTTGGAAAGTTGGATGTTTGATGTTTGGTTTATAACTTCATCTCTTTGTTGACCCACCAAAGTTTTTACTTGATGGGTTCCTTAACCTTGTTACAATAATCTATCAAGTTTTTTTATGAACTTGTGGTTCAATGGCTTAGTGGCTCATTGGTATGAATTTATGATATCATTGTATCATATGATATTATGATTTTGGGCCATGGTGAATGGACAATGGGCATATGGCTATTATCTTTGAATTGGCTATTTTTAATGGCTACTAAAGCTTGAGTTTTAAGTTGATATCCGATGACAATTATAACTTGAGTATTGATGGTGAGCACAAATGAATTGCTCTTTGTTTTCATGATTCATGTTTATATGGATATGGAGATTCTTAAACCTTCAACTAACTTTCTTTTGGGCCTTCTAGAATTAAGATTTTTTTTCCATGATGTACTAACATTTTCTTTTATGCAAGTTAAGCTTTATGCTATAGTGGGCAAGGCTTTTATGAGTTGGGATTCAATTCCTCCATACATCTTTGTTGTCACAAATTGAAAACTAAAAATCACATAAGATTTGACAAAAAAGTTAAAACTTATAAGTCCAAAACTTAGTTAGAAAATTCTCCTTTCTCGAATTAAGATTGACAAAATGATTTCCTTAATCACTAAAGAAATAATCTTCCCTCGAGATCTCGCAAACTTAAGAGTTATGATACACCAATAACTGGATTGTGTGACCATTTACACACAGGGTTCTAGCACATTACTTGTGCACTTTGTTTTTGGGTTGGTTTAATTGGGGATGAAGAGATGCTTAAATGGATTGGTAGTATAATTGGTGGATCCTCCATCACATTCTAGTTTGGGGATAAATGTGGGATGAAAGTCTCTTTGCTACCCATCAAGGTTACTTGACCCTTAACCCTTTTGCAAATGAATAGACCATTGTTCCATCCATTTGAATCACCTTCACCATTTGAAATGGAGGAGTTGAATTGAAAGTATTGGTAAACTAAAGTTGTCAGCATCAAGCTTGGAAATCTATATCAACAATCTCATCAATGATCATCAAACGTCAAGTTTAAGAATTTGTAAACATGTTTTGAGAAAATACTCCGCCCCCCCCCCGTAAGCAATGTCTTTTGATACATTGTTGATGACATGAGAGAGTCATCGATCATGCAAGAGTGTACGGAGCTATGTCTATACAAGTGATTGAATGTGGTGTACAATCTTGGGTGGAAAAATTAAAAGTGCCAAAAAGAAGGCTTGCAAATCCATCATCAATCCAAAAAAAACAAAAACAAAACATGCCAAAAAGAAGGCCAAAGAATCAATCCATCATCAAACAAAAAGTTTAATAACAGTAGCGTTCTCTAATAGCTGCCCCTGGGCCATCACATAGATGGGCAACATAGGTTGTCATGTTTTATTGGCCTTGCCTACTACCAAGGCAAGGATATTATTGTGTTTAGATTCATTATAGAGTATAGTAGCTTAAGGGATTTTGGCCCCTAGGTAATAAATAATAGGTCAATTTTTATATGAGGAGTTATGAAAGATGATATTTTGGCTTGTGTTGAAACTTGAGATTAGTTACAGAATTATAATATCTTGAAGGATTTTGGTTTCTTTTATAGGATTTTTTGAAGATTAATATATTTTTTGCATGGTGAAATAAATATTTGAGTTTCCATAATTCTTCTTTTGCCTTAAGATACTTTTGAATGTAAATGGCAAGGCCACATTGTGACACACCCCTTATTGTGTAAAGAGAAGATAAGAGGCGCCCCCCATTGAACAGACTCCATCCACATTGTCCATCATGAAGAGAAATCCTGGGGGGGGGAGCCTATCTTCTTGTGTTGGATGAACTTTGTGATTGAACTTTGTAACTGCCAGTAGGCAGACCAGGTGAAACCTAGAGATTGTTTTTTGCTTGTGTCCCACCATTTTAAAGGGGTAGGTGGGTCTGTGCAAAGTCCCAAAGTCTGGAAGCAGCAAGTCGGTTCCTTTTGCATGTGAAGTGATCAATGTGACAAGCTGACCCAAAAGGGGTTAGTTGAAGTCCACTATGGTTTTTTATGTGGGAATGTCCTGACCAAAAATGCTTCCAACCATTTTTTGCACAAGTGGTACTTCTGTGTTTGATTGAAAAAGGGATCCGATTGTATCAGTTGGATTGGTGGACCATTGTCGTTTAAAGAAGCATTTTGTGCTATGTTACAAGTTTCGATCAAAGTCGAATCGAAAATTGATTGAAAGAGAATGGCATTGACCAAAGGGCCAAGGTTGCTTTCTTGAGCCATCGATGCATGTCACACAAATAAATATTGAAGGTAAAAAGAAGACAAAGAAAAAAAAAATCTGTTGAAAAAGTGCAACCATGAAAATATTGCATGTCACAAAAAAGGGTGAAACCAAAAGGGTTATATTTATCCATACTTTATGGATAAGTATGGATAATACTTAGATGGATATTTTAGGGTTTAGGGTACTTAGATGGATATTTTAGGGTTTGACTAATATCCATTCAAATAGATGAATAACTTCTGAATGTGATTTTTATTCGAGATGGCTTGGTTTACAAATTCAAGGATATGAGGAATCCTAAGGTCAAATTAACCTCAGCTGAACCCAAGGCCATTGTCCAAGGCATTATTATTATGGACCAATGAGTCGTTTTAGATTTTAACTCTGCCTAATTGCTATAGTGTAAGTTGCCCCTAGTTGTATAGATGGAGTTGTTACCACCTCCAGTTAGGAATTTGAAAATTTTGGGAAAATTTCCAACAAGAGGTTTGCCTAAGAAGGACCTAAGAAGGTTTAGTTGTCTGTAGTCCTTGCTCTATGACATAATATTATTATGGTGCATTTGGATAGAGAGAAACAATTCTATTTTTAAGGTTTAATTGATGGGTGTGTGTGCACACAAGGAATGAATGTTAATGCATTTTTAACACTTAAAAAATTGAGTTCATTTGTAGCAATTTTCTACTCTTTTTTTTCTTTTTCTTTTTTTGTATTGTGGTATAGGGCAGCTTTCACACACGTCGGTCAAATAAATAATTAGTTTTGAAGATTCCATTTTCAATATATTGAATATTCTAAAGTATTCTCTATTTTCCCTTCACAAATTTCTGTTCTTTGAAATTAAAAATTGAAAGTTTCAACAAATAATATAATTTAGTGCTGGAGCTGCCAAGGTACCATAGTATTGACCATTAATGGGAATTTATTGGATGATGAATAATAAGATGTTCTCAAGATGATAAAAAATCGTGGATGTGAAGCAACCACCCTATTGTAGGTTGAGAATTTTCCAGGTCAAATTGGTGGAACAAACCTCGAGTTTTCTCAAGGGGGAATTTCTAGTTACAAAAGTCACAAGGTTTGGTCAGAGGTTTCGTGCCTGGTTCTGGCGACCAGTAGTAAACTCATTGTTGAAATATGGCAACATGTGACCTTCATTCCTCAAAATATGTGGCCGGTTTTTCAGTTTAGGAACACATGGTCTGAATATGGCAACATGTGAGTTTTTTCCTCAAAATTAGCACACTTCCTAAGCAAAACAGTTTCTTTGATTTATGAGAACCACCGGTCAAGAGTGCATATACCCAAACCTTACCTGCACCTTCTTTCTTCAGAGACAAAGAGAGAGAACCACACGAGGATGGTTATAACATTGTGAAGTCACCTTGTGACTGACTTCATCAACTCCTGACCATGGCTGTCCCTAAGTACCTGATCCACCTGCATTGTACTTTTGTAAAGACACAAGTAAGAGCTACAATAATCGTGATAAAAGACTCTACTACCTAGTGCAAAAATCAAAACATTATTGCTAATCATCCAAGTGCTAATCATCACTAATGGGTGATTACATGTTGCTAATCTACTCAAAAGATTGGTCGTAAGCTAATGGGAGAATTAATGTCCATGAACAGAGACAAGCAACACTATTTGCTGTTACCACAACTATGAAAGTCAGAGCACTAGTTCTTATAGATAGTTTACCTTCTGAGGCTCTCCAGTGTAAACCATCTTTTTTGTGTCACATATGGCATATTCCTCCAAGCTGTACATATAGTAGGTCTGGTCCTACAGAGTGCAGTTTCTTATGTTGTAACCTGCGAAGACAATATACAAAGAGCTCGACTTCTTTTTCTAGTAAAGCTTTCAGTGTATTGCAAAACTTTGGAACAACAAGAAGTCATCAAGTCTACAATGGAGGACTTGGGCCAAATTTGGTTACCAAAAATTGCTTAGCAGCCATGATATTGAATATGAATGTAGCCGAGTAAGCAGAGCACCTTGCAAAGAAGATCCTACAGTTTCTGCTGGAAAGCTCATCAGGGAACAAGGGGGTGAACAGACTTAGTCACTAAAGAAAAGTTGGAAGAGGTAACAATTGACAGTTTGTCATAGGGCTTGTCACAATTCTTGGTGCTCATCAGCTGCTTCTTCAACATCCAGAAGCTCTTCCTTAAAAAGAGCTTTGAGAGCTGGCAGAAGAGAGGGGAGCAAAGGAAGATCTGCTAAATTAACACTCATCATGTCAAAAGCTATGCACGTCTGGGATGTGTAACTGTCATCAAAGACGGGAATTTTTGGGTACCGTTGACTGAAATGTGTCAAGATGGTGCGATACACCCCTGCTGCTACCCCTGTCTCAATTGCCTCTTTAGTTAAGCTATGTCTCTTTGCTTCTGCCTCCTCCAACAGCCCATCATCAAATGTTGCCTGCATGTTCAACAGAGGAGAGACCCTCCTGCAGATGATAAGTAGAGGCAACTCTGCTAATCCTTGAACAATATATGTGGATGGTGAACAAAGCAGCAAACGCTTACGATAAGTTTTGAACAAAGATGGTAGACAAGGAAAACCAAAGACATTAAAAGAAGAGCATTACCTCATGTATTAGAACTGTGGCATCCTGAGAAGCATCCACAAGTGCCTTGCAAGGACGAGTATCACCAGAATAGACCAGCTTCCACCCTGGCCTCTTGAGACCATTACTCATCACACAACCTTGCGCCTCTAGCATAACTCCAAATGCATGTGCACAGTGCACTACGGGGACACTCCTAAGCTTAGCAAGCCCCATAACTGACAATGTCTCCCTCAGTTTCTCCCTCCCTTCCCAGTCTATCCCTGCTTGCAGATTGGCTCCTGTCTGAAGCCAGAAGTTCCGCATTTGGCTTCTCTTTGGTGAAATCGGAGTGCCCCTGCTTGTTTGAAGCTTGTCCACACTCACTGAAGGGGCTTGTATCAGTCCAATGCGTGCAGGTTTCCCTTCCTGAACATTCTCAGCATCTGCAGTAATCCCTTTCTTTGGGTTCTTTCCATTTCTAGGGCTCAGAGACCCTGGACTTCCAATAACAGTCTCCTTCAGGTTGTCTTCTTTGAGGAATGACCCATCCAAGAACGGATTCTGCTCTGATGAAGCATATCGTTCAGCATCTGCTGTTGTTTGGCTACAGTCAAGAAACTCCATGCCCAGATCCTCAAGCCTTTCATAAGCATCCAAGAAGCGTTTCAGCTGCTTGGGTCCAATCACAAGTATCGGCTGGAAGAGCCCTTGCCTTTCTAAGATGGACCTGCGGACTGAGAGTATTCTTGCAAGCCCTGTGTGGTGATCAGCATGAATGTGTGAAATCCACACACACTTGAGACCTGCTAGAACTTCTTGCGCACCAACCGAGCCATACCTATCAAATGCCACACCTGATAATAAGAAAATAAGCTTCTAGAATCAAACACCATGAGGCCCATAGGACCCTTCCAATGGGCCCACACCAATGTTAACTATAATCCCATCGTGCCAAGTGAGAATGACAAAAACAGAATGGGCAATGGAACAAGACAGGTTCACTTGTCAAGGTGAGGCTACAACCAACAGGGCTTGTGCAATAGCCATGACAATAGCTGATAGTCTAGTAATTAGGACCTGTGACACCTTTCATCTGTTTGGGAGTTCATCACACTGTTAGGTCAGGATAGATGCTACCCAGAATACCTAACTCACCTATCATGGGGTCACTGGTTAAAACAAGTCCACCAGAAATGTGAGAACTTGGGGTTTGGAACCTTGGGTGCTGTTACAGAGTAAATTATATCAAAAATTTTAAACCCCAGACACTCCAAAGACCTATAGAGCAGCAAATGAGACTTTGCCTTTATCCCTGCATCTGTTAACATGTTTAAAGGATGTCCCACCTTCTGTTCCAATCCTGTTTAGCTCCAAGGGCCAGTAGCCCATGATATCATCCTCCCAGACCCCTCCCAAAAGCACAGACAACTTCACAGAAGGTTCACACAATAATCCTTTCGCTCATGTCTACCAGATATTGACAAATCAACCAAAAGTGGACACTAAATGAACTGCACACACCATACACACAGAGAAGAGAGAGAGAGAGAGAGAGAGAGAGAGAGAGAGAGAGAGTACCTTCTTGTAAGCTGAGCATATGTGCCTTCACCACAATCCAGCATGATGCCACCTTGCTTGAAGAGATGGACATATATGGCACTCACATTGCGGTACTTTGAGGGCTGTGATGATCCTGTTCCCAGAAATACTATTTCCATCTCCTCACGGCTTACTCCCTTCAAGCACAAAGGAATATCTTCCTCTAGATGATTGTCTTCTGTACTTGCCTGAAATGCAGTGGTGCTTGATGCTATCATTTCCTCTCCTTGTGTTTTCTTATCATGCGTATTGCCTGGTTCACACAACACTCAAAAACTGTAATTGCAAATGTTTTCAGCCTGAAAAACAAGCCAAATTGAAATTGAAACAAGCTTGTGAACACCACACAGTGCTGTAGATAGCTCAGGAAGACTCAAGTTTCATATTGCTAAAGAATCACATTGCACATGAAACTGATTATAAGCACTGCAGCATAGATGGAACTCTCAAGTCACATAGTCATGTAGCTTTCTTACAACCACCAGTCTCCAACCTGCAGCTTCATTTCCATACAACCAGGTTTCTCCCTTACGCAGATCATAAGAGTGTGTTCCACAGTACAAAATTCTAAGGTTCATGAAGCTCCTGGCCCTATCTGAGATTCTCAACAATTCTTCAGGGTTCCACACACACATGACCAGCATAATGGATCACCATGGAGCCAGATCCTTCCACAATTGACAAAATGAGAAACCACCATAAGCACAACGGAGACAAGGAGTTGCATGTCTCACCAATTGGGATCAAACAAGCCTCACTCTTGTCCACAGGCATAGACTCCACCAGCCAAGGCTCTTCAACAGGATAGCAGCCAACACTGCTGTCCTCCTGTTTTGAAGCTACTGGCCCACTCTTAGTTGCAGATGTACACGCTGCCAGCCAAGGCTCCTCCAAAAACTTGACCTTGTGCTCTGAAGCCACTGATGCTACATCTGCTGCATTGGAAGTGCTGGCATTACACAAAGAGACACCCCATAGCTCGGCAAGCTTTCTGGAAGGTTCCACAACCTCTGGAATGTCAATCACTAACTGTTCTTGGACTGCTACCATGCTGAATGGCACAGGTACTGCTGAACGGTCAAATCCCAGGCCTGCTAGTGGCCGTAACCGAAACTGAAATCAAGACCCCAGGCAAAAGAAGACATTAGGTACCATTCTAAAGACTTAGCTCCTCAAAATGGGTAAGGAACTGATGTGAGACCATGGTAGATTTCAAAACCCTAACAGTATATAACAATGTGAGATTCTATGCAGTGGCTTTAGACACTCCATGCTGCATGAGTGAAGTACTTTGCTGCAATATAGCATACCTTTAAGAGATTCTCAGCTACAGTGAGAAATCCTGAGCCCACTGCATCAGACTGCAAGCAAAAATGTCATATATAAGTTCAAACAAATGTATCTTTCATAAGAATAGAGAAATCTCCATTCTCATGATGAAGAAGAAACAGCAAGGTTAACTCTTCCTCACAAAGCCACAGAAAGAACCAAACAAGGGAAGACAGAAACAAACAAAAAACAAAAAACACACACCGGTATGAACAAAAGTGCCAGTCTCACACCTGTTCAGGGACCATCAACAGTAGTATGTATGATAGTGACTTAACTACCACAACTTCCCCACTGACTTC
>Ga0116231_10005196_pt1 | contig 25770 bp, 18 predicted proteins | sample S1TSphgellanicum_2_FD_89695 | JGI IMG/M metagenome (GOLD analysis project Ga0116231, IMG submission 89695) | Host-associated microbial communities from peat moss isolated from Minnesota, USA - S1T2_Fd - Sphagnum magellanicum MG | ecosystem: Host-associated > Plants > Peat moss > Unclassified... | reverse complement strand
TTCAAGAAATTCAATTCGTCTTGCTCTCATTTGTGTCCTTCCCTTTGGTTGCGGAGGATGAAACACTTCATGCTCTCTGAATTCTTTCTTTGAAATTCCAATCTTTTGCTGTTGCAAAGAAAGACTCTTGTTGCTGTAAACAAAATTTCTTGCTGCTGCAAACAAATTCTTTTGCAGCTGCAAACAAAGCCTCTTCTTGCTACAAAGAATTGTCTGGGTGCTACAAAAAATTCTCTTGTTATTAAAAAGAAATCTCAGAAACTTCTTGCTCTCTCGCTCCTTCTCTGATCCCTCGCCATTCCCAGCAAAACGCTGCAAAACGCTCTGCTTAAATCATGCAAGTGTGAAATTTAAAATCATTTCTTCTTACTCTGATTTTGAAGGACCCTTGTACACCCATCTTGACTCGATTGAAGTTTGAGTTCACTACTCGAAGAAAATGGTCTGCAGGATTCCTGAGCTTTGGACACGGGAAACCTAAAGCTGCAAAATGATGCAACCAAAAGAAGAAGACACATAGACACACAGAAATCATAAAAAGAAAACCATAAGGAAGGAAAAAATCATCCTCTTACCACTGCCAAAATAAAAATAAAAATCCCCAAAAATTTTAGAAAGTTTCTTGCTACTGAAAAGTGTTGTCTTGTTGCTGAAAAGAAATCTTAAAAACTTCTTGCTCTCTCGCTCCTTCTCTGATCCCACGTCATCGCCAACAAAACGCTGCAAAACGCTTGCTTTCTTTCACAGACGGACGGACAGTTATTTAGGAACTGTCCGTCCGACTGGATGGATGACGATTCCAGCTAGATGGATGACGGTTCGAACGAAGGTTGGAACTTGGAATGGGGTAGCGTTCTGCAGCAGAACGTCACGTCACCGACGGGAAGACAGTGAATTTATATATAAAATGTCCTACCCACCTAGTTATACTTGTATATTGACCTACCTAGTTATTTAAATCAATATTTATTTTATTTTTCAAAATTCAATTAATATGCTATATGGTAACTTTTGATTGTGCAATGTGTCACAATCTAAACTAATTATAAACAAACAATCCTAATAGATGGTGGAGATCATATTTCACAAAAAAAAAAATCATTCAAAAATTCTCATAATGCCATGTGTCAAATTTGACGAACCAATGAAAAATGATAATAATAATTGTAAACTAATTGCATTATAATTATACAAAATTTGTTTTTACATATTTGTAATTGAGTTGCATATGTATACAACTTCACATACAATGAGTTCTATTCATTAAAACTCAACGCAACTTGTTCAATAGCAATCACCTCGTAAAAATATAATGAATTACAATGAGTTACAAATGATTATTTTATCTCAAAAACTCAATTACAAAGCTAATTGCAAATCACCCTATTTTTTCATAGTGCATCAACATGAATATTAAAAAAATCAAATTAACAAGTGACTTTTCATGTCCATGATATTTATATTAATTCAAATTAAATTTATCATTGACATAAATAATGATGAACTATTGAAAACCATATCAAAACATTAAAATTGCTTTAATTGGTTGAAATCAAACTTTTTTTTCCATATTCCACACTCGCCTCCAAGCCTCCAACAAAGGAAAGACCCACATTCCACACCATCCTCCATTCTCCCCAAAAGAAATAATAAGCTTATCTATTGGTGTCAACTAGCTAATTCATATCATTGGTTGCCAAAATTTTGATTGGCCCATTGCTAAAAAAAGATGAAACTTTGAAGGCTACCAAAAATAAACGATTCTATGGAAAGATGGAGTGCCTCTTCCTTTGGCCCACATATTATTATAGGTGAGAAGGCGAGGACTTTGGGCAAAAGATAATGGGATTAAACCAAGGTGCTATTGGGAACCTGATGGGAACCTGTTGTGAACTTGAAGGGAACATGTTCGGACCCCGCCCCTGTTTTACAATTACAAGTTATATACATGGAAGCTGAACCATGACCAAACATATTGGAAATTTGATGGGAACACATTGGGAACAGAAGTTATTAAAAAAAAAAACCCCCCTCCTCAACCCCCTTCTCATCATTGGTGGCATGAAAGTTTTATTTACAAACGGTTTTGTCACCATTTTCAACCTGGACTGAATAAAAATTTTAACCCATTTTAAACTTTGGGGTGGGGGGCGTGGTATTTATTTTATTGAATATGATAAATCTTTTGATGTGGTAAATACTCATAGAGGCCCAAATAAGGGGTATGGATGGAGATGCTCTAAATTAACGTTCCCTTTGCTGACTCCTTTTGGGTTCATTTGGACGTCGTTTCCCCATTGTGCAGTCAGCTCCGTCCGTCCGTCCGTCCGTCCGTCCGACGTCGCTGTTTGGGAGGAAGAAGAAAGGGAATGGAAAGGAAGAGCGAGCAAGCAGAAGGGCTAGGGATGCGTTGCGTTGGGTTGGGTTGGGTTACATGCGAAGGAAAATCGGCAGCCAGCGAGAATGAGCGGGAGCGAGCAAGCGCAGAGCTCTGTGAAGGTGGAGGCGGAATCGGCGCCACAAGCAGTGGCACCTTCGTCTTCGTCGTGTCGGAAGAAGAAGTCGGAGAGTACAACGTTCTTCGGCGACGTGTTGGACCATATCGATGAGTTCGTACACGCCTCTATGGAGGAGCACAAGTCATGTCTCAAGAAGACTCTCAACAAGGTGATGTCGGCTGTCTGTCTGTTTGTCTGTCTGTGTGTGTGTGTCCTGTAATTTTCGCGATTGCAACTTTTTTGCATGCGGAAGGGCGGGAGCGAGAGGGTTCATATTGTGATTTTTGCAAACGCAAAAATCATCGGTTTTTCTTTCTTGTTTTGCTTTCTTTTTCTTTTTCGTTTCCAGATTTCTGATGATGCCTTCTTTTTTATTATAGTTTTTTTTTCCTCGCTAGTCGTAAGTGCCGATTTCTTAAATTTAATTGTAGTCTGAACGTGGTGCTTATCATCTTATAGTCTTATTGTTTGTGGAGGAGAAAGTTTTATGTATTTTGGTCCTGTAACGAAGGAGAATCTTTGGACGATTGTTGCTAGTGCCAGAGGAGGGAAGGATTGCTCCTCCTCAAAATTTCCTCTCACATGCAACAATCTATTCCTAATTTTTTATCTGGGCAACAACTGTCTGTGGCAGCAAGCATGGTTGACAACATCTCTTGAAAATAGATGAGACTAATGTTCTTTTTTTTTTTCTTTTTTTTAAAATTCTTCCCCAGCATCTTTATGGCAACCTCCATTTTATTTTGATCTTTTTAAAAATTCTTTCACCTCCTGATATCTTGTTGCAGTTTATGGCAATTGATGTTTTGGTTCCAACTAGATTTGTGCTGATGGATGGAAGGAGCTGACCTTTTTACTGTGCATGAAGCAGATGTTTGGAATGTCAAAAGCAGTGGGCACTGGAGCTGGGACTACAAACACATCAGCTCCAGTCGAAAATTCAATGTCAAGGCCAGCAACATCTGATTAGGATTGTTGATTAGGGTTTTTGAGGAATTTTCAGGGACTCTTATGAGCCCAGTGTCCAGATATAGTGGTCAGAGTTGTGGAGTTCAGAGAAGTAAAATCCCAAGTAAGCTTTTGTAGCGGTCAAGGGGGTGGTTGTCTGCCAGGATTGTTAATAAAGGGTTGTTGATGAACATGCAGGGACTCTCATAAGCACACTTTCCAGAGGTAATAGTCAGAGTTGATGAGTTCAGAGAAATAATAATTGAAGTTAGCTTTTGAAGCAGTTGGGTGAAACGGTCTTCTGCTGCAGCACAGATAGTCAATAAATTCGGTATTGTATATCAGAGACTATAGTCAGGAGATATCATCAGGATATCCAATTTTGTGTGTCCATATTGAGCACATGTGTGCTCATCCATGAAAGGTTTTTGGTGCATAAGTTATGTTCTTATTTCATATGATTTCTTGTCCTGAGAGCTGGCAAGCTCTCTTGGGTTTGTCCATGTCACCTGGGGTTCATGTGAAAATTTGTTTGTTTGTTGATGTGCTGAGTCTTTGGAAAGGTGTGGACAACTTGTTGATTGAGCAATTGTCTTTTAACTAGTTCTGTGTTCTACTCTGAAACTGGTATGTTCCACCAAGCAATTTCTTTGTTCAGAAATCATGCTGCAGTTGTCATGTGCATTTATGGCACACACACATCAGTGCAAACTTGGAAATTATGAACAATCTGGTGGCTAGAAATGGTCATTCGCCATGTTTTGTGCTTTGAAGTTTATGGGAAAGCTCTCCCTGCTAATGAACTTGGGATGCAGTAAGAACTCAGGAACAGGGTACTGCATTTTGGCCTGAAAGGTGTGTGTTTTGGGTGTGCAACAAAAGAAATTGGCTGGACTTGCAGTTTCTGAAGTGGAGCGACCCAGGAGCAGCATGATATACAGATGAGGTACTCTGTGCATGAGAATTTAGAATACAGGGCAACAAAACACCCTAATCAAAATTCTCAAGAGATTTCCATCTGTAAAGAAGCTAATTCATTGTTTGTTTGTTTGGCAAACATTCATGAATCCTCTTACAATATTACCAGGCAGCCTTGTTTTGGTCTCTTGCAGAATGTGGAGTGATTATCTGAAGTCAAGTGTTCTTTCTGCATTATGTGTACTTATTATGCCTTCCAAATTATATTCCTTAGTGTAATTATTGCCTGAAATGCAAAGCTTGAATTTTATGAGTTTTTTCTGTGTTAGGACTTCCGTCATCCTGTTTGTGTGGATGTGGAACATGCCTGGAAGGAAGCCTTTCTGAATATGGAGTAGTGCTCTGAGAGGATCTGTATTGTGCAAGAGTTATGGGTTCCTCAAACTTAAATGCAATCAAGAAAACAAGTTCTCTCCTTCAGCAAATTTATTGTGCAAATTTATTTAATGCAGTAGAGGTACTGGAGTTGGGACTTTGAGCATGTCGTTTGCGAACTCATATGACAACTCAGTTTCAGAGGAAAACTTCACAGGATGATACATTGTGGAAATCTTCCTCAAGGAATGAGAAAAGTCCCATACATTCTGGAAATCTTTCTCAGGAATGTCACATTGTCAAGGACTTCAATTCATAAAAATCAATCTTGGACTATGTTTTTCTTTTGTATTATTTCATCAGTTTTGGAATGACAAATGAATTCTTCATGTTGAAATAAATACAAATATTAGTTCAATTTAAAAATTTGGTGCACGATTTAATGTTCTTAAAATTCCTAAAAGATAGATTTTAAGGTTGGTGACACCAACTATGATGTGGTCTCAGAAGAATCAATTTGACTATTACATTTATGTAAATTGCATCAAATTTAAACCATAAACATAAATTGTTTTTAAATATCAAATTTCATGAAAAGTATAGTGTACAAACTTTTCATATTCTTAATATTTTTTTTGAAAAATGAAAATTCTGAATAAATTATACTTGGAAACATAATCATGAGTAAATGAGTAATTATTTATTGTGTTATGAAGCACACATAAAACATCTAAATGTAAACTAGTTGTACATTAAAAATGTGTGAAGCTTCCAAATAATTCTAAGTGCACATAGATTAAGTTGCACATGTCACATAGTTAAAATTGGTTAAAGCAATTTTCTTTGTATTTTTAGGATTGTAAAGTAAGGACCAATGGTTAGTGTGGGGTTGTGAATGTAATTTCTCCTATTCTTATTTTAATTTTTATCACTAATAATATCTTAAATCATTTGAAGATTGATTCAACAACCTTCATATCAAATATAATTTATAGTTTTCACTTGTTTGTGAATATTGTTTTTGGCTTGTGCTTATCACCTAACTCACCATTGAGGTAGTTGGTACATGACATTTGGGTGACAAAATTTGGCCATGTTTTCAATGATTGCAAACTACCACATATGTTTGGCATTAATTGATTCTAGAAAGGGTCAAGTGGGAAAAAAAAAAAAAGCTTGAGCATATTCCTAAAATTTAAGGAATTGAAATCAAGAGCTTCCCCATGTAGGTAGTAATAATCCAAACCATTGAAATGTCTAGGTAGCACACTAAACAAATAGGAGATTTGATATGTTTATTGATTATTGTTGAAATTCTAGGATATTTAGATTGGGGCTATTGGACACTCCCCCTCCCGCCACTTCTTCTTTGTTTTCAAAAATTAATTATTTCAGCAAAGATTTGTCAATTGGTGCAAACACAATAAAAGGAACCATAAGGTGTGTGGACATTGTAATTTTGTATATTTGAAAAATCACAAGGAGAGGATAATAATTTGGATTGTCTAATTTTTTTTCTTTTTAGATTCTACTACTAGGTTTCAATGTTCAAAACTTGATGCAAATTGATATGTTTCAAGAGTCTTTTTTCATGTTCAAAACAATTGTGGACATTTTTTTTCTTAAATGTCTTTTTTTCATTATCTAGTGTGCACCATTCCTTTTCAAAATTGGAAAGGGTTTTAATATTGATGATTTAGAAAGCAAAAGCACCTGAAATTGGTGAAATTCATTTAAAAACACATTTGAACACATTTGTTTCAAACATGTTTTTGACTTTAAAAGTTATGAATTTAAAAAATGTGTCTTTAACAAAAAGTTAATCATTTTTATGTTTTTCAAAGCATGTCTGCATAACATAAATGTTATAAACCAAGATGTAATTTAAGAAAGTAATTATATCTACCACATTGTTGTAAACTAGGTTTGAAAAGGAAAAATATGTTGAAAAAATGCATGCACTTATGTTGTGATTGTTTTAGCATTTTCTTTTTGCACAAAGTCTAGAAGCAACATTGTAAATTGACATAAAGAATTTTTAGTCGCTTCAAAACTTAAGTCGTAAGTTTTTAAGATGGTATGCAAAACCATTCAGAATGTTAGAAAAGAAGCCTCTTGAGATTTATAAGTTAAAGTTGTTGGAAAATCTTGAAGTTCATCCCATATTTCATGTCTTTTTTTTGAAGTGAGTTGCGTTTTATGCTTCAAGGTTTGATTGAGAACACAAGTCAAGACCTCTTCTAAATCTCATTGATAATGAGCTAGACTTTGAGGTGGAGGTTGTGTTCAAATCAACGCAATTGCAAGGGCATGAACAAGATTGTTTTGTTAAGTGGAAATATTATCATCCCATAGAGGGTTATTTAGCAAACAAATCCAATATGGATCTTGCCCACTTGAAGCCATAGAAATTTCCACAAGATACCAAAAAGAAAGGAAACCATAGTTGTGATGAGGACAATTTTTTTTTAATGGTAGACAAGTTAGCATTATCCAAAGGCATTGTACCAAATTGAATTGCATGTAAAGTTAACTAAGAACTTTCAAAAAAAAATTGTGATGATATTTTGAATGCGTGTTAAAACAAGGGTTGTAGAAATGTCATTGTATGAATTGAATTGTTTTTATAAAGAAATCATTGTTTGTATATTTAAAGAAACATTTGAGTTTAAAAGACATTTTTTACTATACTATGAAATAATGGCATATTTTGAATATATTTTAAGTATATCCTACAATATACTAGGCATATTATAAGTATATTTTTGTAATGAATTATAGGTACATTATTTACATTTAAATGAGTTTTTTAAAAAGTTATTCTCAATAAGTTGCACCTTATATGTTTTGCATACTTTTCAATTAAAATGGAAGTGACCTTCCCATGACTATTTTGCAAATGTCTAAACCAAAATTAGGTTTTTCTTTCAAGACTAGGAAAAAGTTTAGTATTAAGATAAAAGGCAAGCAAGGTGAGTGTGCAATGCCACATGCATGTTTGAAAGTGCACCCTAAAGGGTTGGTTTGTAGTGATGGCCAATGTGTGAAATTGTGACCCTAATCACATACTATAATCGCATAGTTTGAAATTAAAGTTTAGCAACACATCGATGTCATTCCTTGTACCTTGATGAGCAAAATCTTTTAGTAGGTTCAATTGTTGTGATCAAATTATTAATCACGTGTGGATGGTCTATTTCTTCCATTTCAAAGTCGAATGAAATCTACACGAGAAGAAAATAGACTTCCAAGAAACAATATATGCAAATTGTCACAAGAGGTAGAAGAGGAGAAGTAAGAATTGCAAAGAATAGTGGATTATATGTTATATTTCCAAAGACTACTAAATAAATACAAGTATGCGGATCCATCGGAAACCCAAAAATGGTCACATTAACAAAAGATGGAACTAGCTAATTTGTAACATTAACTTAGAACGTAACTCAACAATGGTAGTTGATTCCTTTATTTTCAGTAAATATTTAATCTCTAATTCTAAATTACTTCATGTATTTTTAAAATTCCTTCTACAATTAGCTAATTATCAAGAACCTTCTAAAAAGCTTCTAAAAGTTTCTACAAGTTTCTAGAATGATTTGGTACCATCTAATCTAACATTCCCACTTGGTATCAAATCCCAAGTCGTCAAAGACCCATCCTTTCCATGCATTGATTATGCTTTGATCCAGGGATCCCCTTGATCAACAAATCAACATTTATTGCATTAATGTTGCAATACTCAAACATGACTTTACTTGTGTTAACCAATTTTCTAACATAATGGTGGCGTATGTCAATATGATTCAAACTACTATGATGGATTGGATTTTTAGTGAGGGAAATACTTCTTGGTTGTTTGTAAGAATTGGCATTGGTTCCTTCTAATGAAAACCAAGTTTAGCAAGGAATGTCCTTAACCACATAACTTCCTAGGTCATTTGAAAGGCTAATGTGTACTTTAATTTTATGGTTGAAAGCACCACCATTGGTTGTTTCTTGCTAGACCAACTAATAGCTTTTAGTTTGATTCATTGGTTTTTTAATACCTCACTCCACCTCTTGGTTATGTGTAGGTTGAACATGTGTATCCATGACAGAATGTCATCAACATTGTCTCCAAATATTGGTAAATCAACTATGATTTCCCTTTTTAAACAATTATCATTCATATGATGGAATTCATGGACAAGGCCTTTAGTGTGGTCAAATGGTTCATTTAAGTTGTGATCAAAATAAATTTTGGTTGTTGCATCAACCTATCTCCCACTATTCCCAAAATGCTTGATTGTTAGGTTGAACCATCTCCCATTTCTCTTATAATGTTGGTATGTTTTGAAATATCTCCCATTACCAGTGGAGTCTTCCCATGTGCATGGTCAACAAATGTTACAATTTCGTTGAGGATCACATCATGATTAAGAATCAACTTTCCTACAACAATGTTGATTAGTTTATATGGCTTGGAATTTGTATTATAACCCACAAAAATACATTGGGTACTTCTAGGCTCAAGTTTTGTCCATGTGTCAATTCCAATTTGAACGCATATGCAAAGCAACCAAAGACCTTCAAATGTTTCACTGTTGGTTTTCTTCCACTCCATAATTCTTTTGACGTCACATTTTGTATTGCCTTGTGAGCAAATTTAGCATGAGGTGAACTGTTGTGTTCACTGCTTCTACCCAATGCTTCACCGACACATGTTCATGATAAAAAAAAGCATCAAGTTGCTTCAATAACAATTTGGTTGAACCTTTTTGCCACATTGTTCTATTGTAAGGTGTATAAAATTGGAAAATTAATGTTAGATCCCATGATCTACAATAAAAGATTTGAAAGCTTTTGATGTGAACTCACCACCATTATCATTCTCAAAACTTTTATTTTATCCCCACTTTGACTTTCTACAAATGCCTTGAACTTTTGAAACTTTGTAAAAGATTCACCTTTATTCTTCAAAAAATAACAAAATGTTTTTCTAAATGTTAATGAAGGTTTAAAAAGATTTGGCCCCACCAGAAGATGGTATCTTGGCTAATCCCCAAACATCAAAATGCACCAAACCTTGCAACTTGCTAGCCCTTGAAGCTCTTGAAGTTGAAAAAGGTTTTCTATGTTGTTTACCAAACACATAACCTTTGCAAAAATTCAATTTCTTTTGGGATCTAAAAGTAAGCCCTTCCACCAAATTCTTTTGCACAAGTAGCTTCATGTCCTCAACTCCTAACTATCCAAGCCGTTGGTGCCATAAATTGATGCATTAATAGAAAAACCCTCTTTTACAATTTTGTCTCCAACTACATTTGAATTAAAAAACATAATTAAAAGCAACAAATGTAATTACAAAGTATTTTTTACAACTAAGAAACGTTTTTTTTCAATTATAAACCAAAAAAAACGAAAATTATAAGTCGAAAAGGACATTCTAGTTGAAAAGGTCAACCACATGTGAACACCACAATAATAACCATTACTTACCATTTCAATTGCAAACCACATACCACTATAATCGATTTATTTTTTAAATTGTTTTTGCCTAGTGGATGAATTTCATTTGCTAATTGGGCATGATGTCATCCAAAAATTCAATTGTTATTTTGACTAGGTTGCAACTATGTAAGTTGAATGTTTGACCAATGGTTTGGTGACACATGGCACATTCACAAAATTTGGGGTCAACAAATAATCAAATGACATGTGGTACACCCACATTCATAGGCTAGGCCATGTGGTGCTTGAACATTGGCCACCTAGCCTAAACATGGGCTAATTAGGTCTAGACCTAGAAACTTAAGTTAAGCCTAAATATAGGCCATTTAATTTAGGCTTAAACTAGGGCTAAACCTAGGCACTTACATTAGGCTTAAACCTAGGCCACATGACACTTAACAAATGAAATCTTATTTGATTTTGGTTTTTCATTTTAGGGTTGAGCTTTTTTTATTGGCTCATCCCAAATGGGTATTACATTTTCATGATTATTGTGTCTTTCCAATAATCCTAATGCATTTTTTTATATGTTTGGATTTCTAGAATGGAACCCAAACAATATGGGATAAACATTTTTGTTGTAACCTAGTTGTAATTTAGTTGCAACCTAATTACAAACTAGTTTAAGTTTAATTAGGCCTAGAGCTAAACTAATAATCTACTTAACCTAAGTCTAACTAGCTACATTAAACATGTATTTAATTAATTATGGATTAAGTTGTCAATTCTAACTTAATAGTTGAGATCAAATTTGAAACAAAACATTGTTAACATTTTTTTGGATCATCTAATGAGGCAAAACATTATTAATATTTGTTGTTGCATCATTTAGTGGCCCCCAAGTGAAAGTTTCTTTTTAATTTTTCAACTTCTAAATGGTCAATTGTTAATTATGGACTTTTCAAAAGTCCCGAATTAACTAAATACACTTATATTAATGATTTAAAGTAATTATTTTTCAACCATTAAATTTTATAATAATATTGTAGTTAGTAGTTAGGTTAGCCTAGGTATATAACTATTATTATTCATATTGTTACCTAACATGTTATAACTATTATCAATTAATATAATAAATGCAAAGTAAAAAAAATAGATATATTTAAATATTTCTGTAAGTATAGTAATGTTAAAATAATAATAAATTATGAAATTACATAATAATTTACTATATATCCTTACTAACCTATTATAATCATTCTTTTTATTTAATAATAAAATAATAGATATAGCTATTTTAAATTAAAATATTGGAACTAATAGCCAACATTAGAATTCCCAAAAAATATTACTTATGTATCATTACTTGACATATTATAATAAAAAAGTGAATCTACATATAAATAATAAAATACATGTGTATTGAACATACACATTATTAAGTTGATTTAAATTTCATAATTTCATTAAATTTTATTTTGAAATTAAGTCGTAATATTTATATGCACAAAAAAATTCAACATATATAACCATTCATTTATACCCGAAAACATTACATGTAGCTTAATAATGAATGAATTTTTTTGTAATTTTATATATATATCAAGACATCATATGTATAAAAATGAATAAACATCAAAGTTCCAAAAAAATATTAATTATGTATCAATACTTGATTTGTTGTAAATTTACATTTGTTTTACATATAAATACTAAATTTCATATATTGAACATAAATTATTAAAAAATTATATTTCAAAATTTCCTTAAACTTTATTTTGAAATGATAATTATAATATTTATGTGCACAAAATAATATTTGCATCATACATAATTATTCATTTACAGAAATAAAATTTGCATGTAGTTTAATGTTTATTGAAATTTTATCACAATTTTTTAAAAAAATTACTTGATATCATGTGTATAAAAATGAATAAACATCAGAGTTTCACAAAATCATTAATTATGTATCATTACTTGATATGTTGTAAATTAAAATTTGATCTACATAGAAATAATAAATTATATGCATTGAACATACACATTATCTTAAATTTATATTTCAGAAATTTCTTAAATTTTATTTATAAATTTAAATTTACTATTTATATGCACACACAAAAATTGCATCATACATTATTACTAACATATATTTTAGATTTTCCTTAAAATTGATTTTGAAATAAAAATTTAATTTATATCCACAAAAAATAATTATTCATTTATATAAATAAAATTTAAATATAATTTTAAGTTATCATAATTTAAATATGTATCAAAATATTATATGTATAAAATTGAAATGGTTTATTAGTTGTCTAACTTAGTTGAAAGAAATAGTTGCTACAAAGTTACAAACAAAATTACATTTCATCCATCCTTTAAAACATTTTATTATCCATATATTTGTGTTGATGGTGTCACCAAAATAGTTGAACATGTTGAGATTCAAGCTCAACTAGTTAGGTTTCATTAGTTATTAGAATAGGAAAGTGACTAGGTTATTTTCACAAGGTTGAATTACTTTCTTTACTTCTATTAGTTTGGCTATTTGTGGTTTGGTTTTTTAGTTAAATACCTTGGTGTTAATGATTTGGCTTTCTTTTCTTCATTGCATAAGTTTGTGTATTTCATGTGATAAGAACTTTAAAGAGTTCTTGATGTTATGTTCCATGTTGTGAGCATCATGTTTTAGTTTCCTTTCAATAAAGTTTATGTTTGCATTTGACTAGGTTTCCTATTTGTTAACATGGTATCAAAACTTAGGTTGTTTGATGAGAAAGTTGAAAAAAATTTAGAACAAAAAAATCTTTATAACTAAAGCTTAAAAGTATATAGTAATATCATAGGAGTTTGTCAAATGTAAAAGAGAAATGGGGAAAGGAAATAATGTACATAGAATGAAAATAAAAGAAAAGAGATGAAAGGAGATCAACACATCAAAGGTTGTGGAAGTTAGATCTTTCAATCTAGATTTAGGTCTACTATGAAAATATCCTAAAATGAAACTTGGAGATTACAAAAGATTATAAGACGCTTCTCTTTTCAAAATTTCAAAATAAAAGGATGTGTTTTGTGAAAGTTATGAACTTTTGAAAGCTTTGTGTTAGATTTTTTTTCGAGTCACATATCTTTTGTTTGAGCATTTTTTTATTTGCAACTTTGGGATTTTATAGATAATAAAAGATTATATATGTGAGATAAATTTCATGTCATTTGGATATGTATTGAAAGAAATATCCAAGTATCTAAAGTTTCAGCCTTAGTTTTGAAGTCAAATTTTTTTGAAAGTGATAATTCTTTGTAATCATCATCAATAAAGCTTAAATTTTGAGTAGATATAGAAAACATATATTTAATGTGTCTTCCAAAATCTCAAGGAGTTTGGAGTTGTTGAAAGCAAGTTGTAAGTCATTTTGTGTTTAGGTCCCAGTTTGAGGTGATTTTAAGGAAGTAGCAAGATCTTTCATTTCATGAAGGTAAATGGGCTGAAATTTTGAAAGATGTAATAAACATAGTTTTTCATGTTTCACCAAAATTTCAAATTGATACAAGGTCATATGTGAGCGATGTAGTTTTGCAAAATTGTTGTGACAAAAGTTTACATTGTGAGACATCAAAACAAAATTTGAAGTGGAGCAAATACAATTTGGGAGAACTTGAAGGAAGGAGTTTGAAGATTGTGAAGCGCAAATACATTATAAAGACCTTTATACAAAAGTTTGGTATGTAATCATGTACTTAGAACCATACAAAATATTATATGAAATACTTACATATATGTCACACCTATGTATAGTATAAAATTTTGTATAATATTTAATACATACATACATATGCAAGGTCCATCTTGTTTAACCTTAACCCTAACCCTAACCCTAACGTAGAAACCCAAGGAAAGAAATAAAATCATTTTTTTTTAAACAAATCATTTGTGAAACCCCAAGAAGACATTGAATGTTACCTTGAGAGATGGGAGACGGTCTTTCTCAAATTGTAATTGAAAAATTAGATAAGAACAATTTATAAGTGTGGAAATTTATGATTATGAATTTTTTGATGAGGAAAGGCTATTGGGAGTTCATAATTGGTGATGAAAAAGAACCTCTTCTCCCAGAAAACCCCACACAATAACAAATTCAAGCCAATAAAACTTGGCATTAAAAAGTTTTAAAAGTCTTATATTGATTTTCTATGACTGTGTTTAATTCCATAATTGTGTATATTTAAGATGCAAAATCACCCAAGCAAGCTTGGGATACATTGGTGAAGATGTATAACACCAATACATAAGCCCGTAAAATGCAACTTAAGCAAAAGTTGCATAATCTATAAAAAAACAAAATGAACATTAGTGATTATTCTACAAAGGTGAAAAATTGTGTAGATGCTCTCACATCTATAGGAGCCCTAGTAGATGATGAAGATCTAGTGGTCATGACCTTGAATGAACTTGGAATAGACTATAGCTGGTTCCGTCCTTCAATTGTTATTCAAAAAACATTTCCCAATTTCCAAGACTTAATAACCCTACTTATAAGTGAAAAGATGAAAATTGTTGGTATTTCATCCAATGGAGGATCACAAGAAAGTGCTTTTTATTTAAATATTAATATAAGTAGAGGTAGAAATGGTAAAACCTCATTTCGAAGTTGACACAAAAGCTCACATGGTGTACATCATCAACATGAAGGCCAACTTCATGTAGGTGGACGAAGAAACTTTAGAAAAAGAAAAAGTCGTGGAGGTCATGGTGGAAGTCATCGAGGTTAACAACCAAATAGCGACTCAAATTACTCTTATTGTGGGAAACTTGGGAACATGGCAAGAACTATTATCAAAGGGAACATGATGCATGAAATGAAAAGCTACAACAAGGGAATTATGCATCAATTAGCAATCAAGGTGATGAGCAACTATTTACGATGCAACACATGGCAAATTCAATGATAGGAAGTGTATCAGATAACAATGTTTAGTATGTGGATTATAGAGCTTCAAACCACATGACTAATCATGGAGAATGGTTTAAAGACATAAAAGATTTGAAAACATTAGGGTTTGTGGAAATTGGTGATGACACTACACATCCCATCACACAAATTGGCAAGGTGCCATTGTCCATGCAAGATGGGCAAACAAAGTACTTGAAAGATGTATTTTATGTTCCAACCATAACAAAAAAATTAATCTCGATAGGCCAAATGGTGGAACAAGGTTTACAAGTGAGTTTCAACCCTAATGGATGTTTTGTGGAAGACATGAAAAACCAAGGCAAATTGATTGCAAAAGGGAAAAGGAATGGTAGAATGTTCACCTTGGATGTGAACGTTCATGAGGTGAATTCCATGTTATTCACACATGGAAAAGGAGTTGGAGACATTGGAATTTGGCACAAGCGGGTTGGCCATGTTAATCTCCAATGTCTTAAGTTGATGAAGAAACAAAATCTTGTTGGAGTTTTTCCCAAATTTGGAACAGAAAAGGTGATGTCAAAGTTTGTGAAACATGCCAATTAGGGAAACAAGTTAGGCATCCATTCCCAGCTCAAACAACTCATGTAAATTCCAAACCTTTGGAAATGATCCATTCAGATGTGTGGAGCATGAACACAAAATTCATTGGAGGATGCAAGTACTACGTGAATTTCATTGATGACCACACAAGGAAGGTGTGGGTTTATTCATGAAACACAAAGGTGAAGTGTTTCAACATTTTTTGAATTTCAAAACAATGGTGGAGAAAGAAAAAGGTGTGAGCATCAAATGCCTAAGGTCTGATGGAGGGGGAAAGTATTTTTCAAATGAAATTTGTGAATATTTGAAGGAACATGGAATTCAAAGGAAATATTCATGTAGTTCCTCACAACATAATGGAATTGCTAAAATGAAAAACAAATACATTACAAAAATAACACGTGCCATGTTGAATGAGAAGAATTTATCAAATTACTTTTGGGTTGAAGCAGTAGCAACTGTAGTCTATATCATGAATCGTTCAGTTCATGGCATGACACTCGAAGAAAAATTCATAAGAAAGAAACCAAATGTCTCACACCTCAGAGTGTTTTATTACATTGCATATGTGCATGTTCTTGATGAAAAGATATCAAAATTAGACCCAAAAGCTAATAAATGTATATTCATTGGATATTCCTTAAAACAAAAAAATATATAAATGCTTAAACCCTTCCACTTGAAAGTTGCAAGTGAGTAGAAATGTTGTGTTGGATGATATGGTTAGTTGGTACTCACCACTAAAGATAGCAGAAGATGGAAAGGTTAGAAATGGTGATGTTTCATCAAATGTGGAACAAGAATCACAATTAACTAGTGGACCACAAGAATATTCAATTAGTGGGTCCAATAGAGAAGATTAAGATCTTCAAACATTGTACATGGTAGTTCTCAAACATCATCTAAAAATTATCGTGTAAATGGTGTCAAGTGATTCAGAGAAGAATATGGGTGAAAAATCAAGAGTCCCTTCAGTTACTACTCCCGTAACTCGGATGGCCAAGAAAGCTTTGAAAACACTTGACAATAATAATGGAGTACAAATATCCACATGAGTCAAGTACCATGTACAAATACTCACATATGATGGCTTTGTAACTCATCATTATGCATACATGGTGAAAGTTATATAGGAGGTTGAACCCACCTATTTTGAATAAGTGATTGGAAACCCTAAGTGGGACAATGCCGTGGATGAAGAAATGGTAGCGTTGGATGCTACTGCTACTTGGGAATTGATAGCTTTACTAAAGGACAAAAAAACAATTGGGTGCAAATGGGTGTACAAAGTCAAACACAATGCAAATGGATCTGTGAAAAAATACAAAACAAGATTAATTATTAAAGGTTATGCCCAAACTTATGGCATAGACTATGAGGAGACCTACAGTCCAGTTACAAAAATGACAATTGTGAGATCAATCATTGTTATGGTAGCAACAAAAAGATGGTCTTTACATCAAATGGATGTAAAAAATGTTTTTCTTAATAGAGAATTACAAGAATAAGTGTACGTGGAACAACCACTAGGTTATGTGGACCAAACACATCATAATTTGGTTTATAAATTGAAAAAAACTTTGTACAACTTGAAGCAAACATTTAGAACTTGGTTAGACAAGATAAGTTGGTATCTTATCACAAATGGATTTCAAACATTCAATGCAGATCTTTCATTATATGTGAAAAAGACAGATCATGGGATTGTAATCGTAGTCATGTATGTTAATGACTTGATTATCATAGGAGATAGTGATGTAGACATTTTTGATTTGAAGAAACTTTTGAAGCAAAAGTTTGAGATGAAGGATTTGGGAGAGTTACGTTATTTCCTCGGCATTGAGGTAATCCAATCCCCTATAGGGATATGGTTGCTACAAAGGCAATATGCCTTGAACAAATTATCCGAATATGGGATGACGGGTTGTAAACCCATTTTAATTACATGGGAGTAAAATGTGACGTTAAATGCAGATGAAGGAGACCTTGTGGAGGATACCACTATGTACAAATGCATAGCGGGGAGTTTGATTTACATGACCATCACAAGGTCAAATTTGAATTATGTAGTTGGAGTGGTGAATCAATTCATGTAAACACCACGAAATCCACATTTGGATGTAGTGAGGTGCATATTGAGGTACATAAAACATACTTTGCAATGTGAAATTTTTTATGAAGCTAAAAGTCGTTACAAATACATGGATACATGGATGTTGATTGGGCTACCAATGTTTCAGATAGAAAATCAACTAGTGGTTTCATGTTTTCTTTTGGAAATGGTGTTGTTAGTTGGAGCAGTAAGAAATAACTAATAGTTGCATTATCAAACATGGAGGTAGAATATAAAGGCGCAACAATTGCTGCATGTGAAGTAGTTTGGTTACAAAAATTACATTCAGATTTGGGATAGTTAATGGATGCTCCTATTGTCATTTATTGTGATAACATTAGTAGCATATTACTTACTAACAACCCGGTCTATCAAGTTAAAACAAAGCACATTGAGGTGCACTACCACTTTATTAGAAAAAAAAATTTAACAAGAGAAATTAACCTTATTGTCAGTACTGAAGATCAAGTTGTTGACATTTTCACAAAGGCTTTAGGATACACAAATTAAGGAAGTTTTTAAAAATGTTTAGTGTACTAGAAGTGGATTTGAGCTTGAAAAGGAGTGTTGAAAATTCAAGTTCAACTAGTTAGGTTTCATTAGTTATTAGAGTAGGAAAGTAACTAGGTTACCTTCACAAGGTTGAATTACTTTCTTTATTTATATTAGTTTGGTTATTTGTGGTTTGGTCTTTTAGTTAAATACCTTGGTGTTGATGGTTTGGCTCTTTTTTTTTCATTGCACAAGTTTGTGTATTTCATGTGACAAGAACCTTGAAAAGTTGTTGATATTATGTTCCATGTTGTGAGCATTATGTTTTAGTTTTCTTTCAATAAAGATTTGTGTTTACATTTGACTAAGTCTCCTATTTGTTAACAGAACAATGGTTAATGTTTTTGACGATGCACTAACTAAAAAAGCTTAGATGCCAAGAATATTCCCAAAATGGGCCCTTAGTTGAAACGTCTTTTACATTGTTTACCAATGTAATTAGGCATTCAACTTGAAGACATTGTTGATGTTAAGAATATTTGGCAAATGACCACCTAGTTGAAAAATGCTTTCAACTATATATCAATATAATAAATGAATTGACTTAATTAATGATTGCCACAATTTTAGTTTAAAATTAAAAAAATCCCGATTGTAATGTAGTTGCAAATGATGTGCAATTGAAAAAAAATAAGTTAGAAACGAGGGGTTTTTTTACTAGTGATACTACCACCTTCATGGGTTTTTACTAGAACATTTTTTACTTCATGCATGTTGAAGGTTGCAACTCGACCAATTTCCATGTAAGTTTGTTTTGTAATGACTACAATTGGGTGTTGATGTCATTAACATTCTTCCCTCTAAGCAACTTCGCATTACAATTTAGTTTGTAGAGGTAGTTTTCATGCAAACCAACTTGGACCACATTTTGATCCCTTTTGATGACACAATAAATTTTGCCAAACACAAGGACATAGCCTAACGAAGCTCCTTTATTCATCAAAAAGAGATTTTTAACAATCTTAAGAATGTACAAAACATTCTTGAAAACACTATCAAGTTTTTTATCTCCCATTGTCATAATGACTTCAATGTTTCCATGCCAATTGCTTCCAATGTCCTATCATCTCCTAGGTAAAATAACATGGGTGGAATTTTAATGTACCCTTTGAACTAATCCCTTTTGTGGGATAGGTGGACGAAAGCTCTTGAGTTGATGTACCAAGCATCATTGTCCAAAGTGCTTAACAAAGATGATGCAAATGTTTGACCACCATTGGGTACATCGTCCCTGCTTACATTATCTCCAACATCATTAACTTTTTTTGCCTTCCTATTTTTCATATCGGCTTTTCAATTTTTGCATTCATGAAACCCATTGACCACCATCGCCACAATAGTTGTAGACGTCGTTGCTTTTATTTCCTCCCTTCTAGCCCACCTTAGGTGTCATGGTCAATGTTGTTTCTCCACCAACTCGTGAAGTATTGAATTTTTCTTTCCTCGTGAGCTCCTCATTGAAAAGCTTGGTATTCACACCCTACCACTTTTAGTCTTTAGGTTTGGATGACTCCAAGGAAGTAATCAATATTTAGTAGTTGTCTGGTAGGTTCATCAACATAACGATCATCTTGACCTCTTTTGGAATCATAGCTTTGATGGCGTTGAGTTCATTGGCCATCACACCAAGCTTGTTCAAATGATGCTCCATCATTTTGAGTGGATCCATTTGAAACATGAAGAATTTGCACACGAGGAATATCTTGTTTGCAAGCCTTTTGTCAACATGCCACTTTTGAAAAGCCTCCCAAATCCCCTTGGTAATTGTCTCTTTCTTGACACTCATGAATTGGTTGTTAGAAAGACCTTGGACAAGGAGGTTTAGAGCTTTTCTTTCCTTTCTCTCATAAACAAGAATTTTAACAACATGATTTGCTTTTGGCTTCACTTCTTCTCCACCAACCAATCCCCAAAGTTTTCTGGCTTTGAACAATGCCTCTATTTTGAATTTTCACAACATGAAATTTTTTCTCTCAAACTTCTCAACAACTCTGTATTGTGAGCCCATAACTTGTGAATGATCCAAGGACCATTGCAAAGTTGAATGAAATCTACGCAAGAAGAAAATAAACTTGCAAAAAATATATATACAAATAGTCACAAAAGGTAAAAGAGATGTAAGAATTGCAAATAACAATGGACTCTATGTTGTATTTCCAAAGATTAGTTTAAATACAAGCATGTGGATCCATGGAAAATCCAAAAATGGTCACATTAACAACAGAAGAAACTAGTTGATTTGTAGCATTAACTTAAAATGTAACTAAATGGTGGCAGTTGATTCCTTGTTTGTAGTAAATATTCAATCTTTAACTCTAAGTTACTTATTATATTTCTAGAATTCCTTTTACAATGAACTAGCTATTAGGAATCTTTTAAAAAACTTCTAAAAGCTTTTGGAAAAATTTAGAGTGATTTAGTACCGTTTGATCCAACATCACAAAGTAATGAAATGAATTGTGTCAAGGAATTTAGGTCAAGAGTAAGCTTGACTTGAATTTTCACTTAAGAGGGATTCAACGAATGGCATTCCAAGTGAAGATTTCATCAATTAAATTCCCTTAGGTCTTTTGATGAAACCATGGGAGACGGTTTCTAAGAAGCATTATGAAAAATCATGACATTGAAACCACATCGTTTTGCAACTAAAGCTCTAAAACAATTAATATACAACTATGTACTACAACTAGAATATAGATATATGGGCAATTAATAAATAAAATGTCATGTTAGAAAATCAAGGAATTGTACTATAGTTGCAACTTAGTTGCAAATGTATGTATCATACATATAGATGTAATTATCATGTTTGATTTTTTGGCAAGTTGCACTTTAGTTGCATATAACAACTAGTGTAAATGTAGCACCCAATCAATAATTATGTTTTAACCAATGTACAATTTTGACACATATAATCATGCCACATGTACGCATTTCCACTGCCCATTAGATACAACACTTGCAACTAGTTGTCAACTATGATTCCTATTGATACATCTTTTAAGATGTTAACATTAAAATCTCCCATAATGATAATTGGACAATGCATGAGAGAATGGAAAATTATAGTTTGAAGATTGTTTTGGAATATAAACATGAATGAATTTCATACACACATACAATATGTATTACTTTTTATGTATTAATATTAAAAGTTGTTGTTATATATTATGAACTATCACTATTTATTGTATTGAAAGAATTTAAGTGCATGTGTATGTCATACATTATCATTAACCCATGACTATCGTGGATTGAAATATATGAATACTTCAATGAATTTGTAAATTTGTGCACATTTGCATGATGTATTCTTATTTCTATAAGATATAAAATATGAGACATTTGAAGGTTATAATCATGATAGATGTTTTCGTAATGTTGGCATAAAGAAGTTGTATTCAAGGCTTGTATAATTACATGAATTTTTTTTAATTAAAGAATTAATGGTATTCAAGTTGCAATTGTTTTCAATCTATTCATTCTATATGTACTTTTGGATCCATATAGAAATTTTCATGTTGGAAGGGAGCTAACAAAAATAGTTTTTTTTGTTTGGATGTAAGATAATGTTGAATATATTAACCCATTTAAAAAATGTTACTGGGATCAAAAATCCATTCATTTAGTGATAATGATGGATGGTTCTTATTGTTGCAAGTTGAACTAAAGATTGAATCCTTGTTATGATAAATAATTGGGATGCACCAACTTTTATATCTTTAATGATAGGTTCAATTGGTCATGTCCATTTTGATTCAATGTTGTTATCGTAATAATGACTATATTTTTCATTTGTTTTGGACAAAATTGGGGCCTAGTAGATCTAGTTTGGGGTACTTTATAGATAATTTTAAATTGTGTGAAGTTTGATGTGGACATGCGAATAAAAAATTATTTGCATGTTACCAACTTCACATTGGACTTTACATAAATTCATTTGAAATTTTTGCACATTTTACAAATTTGAATTTGACATATGATTGTCACCCTATTGGATAAATTTCCTTGGATGAAATGTCGTCCACATATTGATGATGGATGTGACCCTGTTATGATTAAATGTTGTGGTAATAAATGGGGCAATTGCTAGATGTTATTGTGTGTATTAGAATTTGATAATAAGGATTGATTTCCAAGTTATAGATTTGAATATGTATACAAGTCAATTGATTATTGTGCAAAATGATTAAAATAACAAAAATTATAGACTTTTGAAGTTGTAATTATGAGATGTTCACAAGAAAAAATTAAGCTTTTGAACTTTGATTAAGGTTAATGGTTGGATCTTAAACTTGTTAGGGACTTGGAATTAATTGAACAATATAATGAAAAAAAAACTACAAATGTCTTTTGCATCAATTATTACATGAAAACATTGAGTTATGGACTTGTGTTTGGGGATAAGAATTAAATTTTTTCAAAAGTTCATAGCATATTGAAAGTAAGGTGGGTCAAATTAGAATTTTCCACATGCCTTACTTTATGACCTTTATATATATAAATTTTTCAATGAAAAAGTTTAAGACTAGTACCTTTATGCTTGTGTCATGTTGTGATGCAAGGTAAATATCTACAAAATGAACTTGTAAGGAAATTTTTGAGGTTAATTTTGGTCCACCCTAAAATCGCAATGACCCACCCCATTGATAAATGTCATAAAATGAAATGAAATAATGAACTTTGATGGATGAAAATAACCCATTTGAAGCTATAATCCATTATAAAAATACGGAATTATCACTTTGTAACATCATGAACTAGAAGTCATGATTTATACCAAAAATTAAATGATGTTAAAACATCATTGTTTTTATAAATATCATTATGCAAACAATATGATTTAATTGTTCCTTGGAGGTTAAAGGAGGGCCCAAAGGTAGGGTTATTTTGCATATATGTCCATTACCATAGGATCACAAATTAAGCTAAACTTGTTCATGCCATAACTAATATTAATGGCCATCCCACAAAAAATTCATGAAATTATTAACGATTGAGTGTTGTACAAATTGGTGATATTAAGTTTAATGCATGCAACTAATTGAACTAGTAGAGAAAATGAAGTTTGATGGAAGATGCAACCAAATGAAATGGATGTTGACTAACAAACATGTGGAATTGGAACAATATTTTCCATTGATGAAACTAACCCAATTTTGTGGAATGAATTATAATGGATGAATTGCTTCCATTGAGGAATCAATTTGTAAATGTTGTAGATTGGGTGGATGCATTTAATGGATGGATTTAACCAATTGCATAAAATGAACAATGAATGTGAACCGATGAAATAAAACTTGAGGGATAAAATAAAACATATGATGGATGAATGTGACATCATTATTTGTACCAGAAACTAATGGATGAGTGTTGTGAAAAATGGGTGGGATTGTTATTCAAAGGATGAAATCGTTGTAACCGGATCAAATTGATTTAAAGATGAATGTGATCCTATAGGATGAACTTCCACCATGGATAAATTGAATCCAAGTGTGACCCATTGCACAAATTTCATTGGATGAATTGTGATACAAAAATTGGTGGTTGAATGTGACCTAGTTGAATGAAATGAAGATCCTGAACGTTGTGGAGATGAATGGGAGGAATTCTGATAGATGAAATTGAACCAATTGGAGGAAGTGAATGTGATCACATTGACCTACCTTCAAGGATAGTTGAAGAACAAAATCTGGCAAGAGCCAATCAATTGCAAGCTGCTCAATTGAAGCATCAGATGAATGATGTAAGAGAAAGATCAGATCACAAAGAGCCTCTATTCAGGAATCATAAAAGGGAGTCCTCATGTAAGTGGTGCTAGGTATATCTTTTTTCAGTATAGTTCTTCTTCATGGAAACGAGAATGCTTTTGGCCAGCTCTTTGCAAAGCAGCTTGGCTTTGCTTATCAAAAGTCCATGCTAGTAAATGACATTTTGCATTGTTTGTCTTCTGCTCCACACGTGATGATCATTTTTGCTCACATTTCCTCACTGTGGCAACACAAACATTTCTGGGTTTGACAACTATTTTGCTGTGAACTTCTACTTGTTCACACACATGGGTGAGCAAGCACATTGTACCCTTGATGAGCATTAACTTTTGATCGAGGAAAAGAATTGTGGATGATGTGATATAGGAGTTTCCTTGATCTGTTATAAACAACATAACAGAATTCAAGTGAACCCAGACTATGAGCCTGAATTTGTTATGGTCAATAGAGTTATCTGTAAAGTCACCCTGTCTTTGGGCCTGCTTTCAACCCCTAACCCCTCTTTCAGTAGTATCTGCCAAGTAAGGAAATTTTATTAAATCTCAGTAAGAAATGCTGAAATTCAGCATTTAATGCACAAGGTTTGAGACTAATTATAGTCGTTATAGCAGTGGAAGCGCTTAGGAAAAAGAAAAGATAGGATGAAACCCAGTTTACCACCAAAATTGGTGGAAAACACTAGCCTCAGTTATTCTGTTTTGTAAAATTTTCATTCCCAGTTACACATTTGATGCCCTATTATGCCGAAACTGGCCATTCTCACCCCCACCCCACCCCCCTTCGCAAGACATTACTGATAACTCTTTAATGGCTTGTCAAAATCACTAGTTTCTATAAGGGCTTCTTCTCTTTTCATTTTCCTTTGTTTTCCCAATGTTGTGAACTGAATAAACCCTGTCTTGGGCGGGCATGTGCATACATATTACGAAACGGGCCCAGTCTACAGAGCAACATGTCGAGCCCTGAAGGATGAAACACTATTCTATCAAATGCTAACGAGTTCTACTAGGGCTTTTTTTTTTGTTGTTGTAAATGAACCTCAACTGGGTTTTAATCCAGTTTCACCTTGGTAACCCATACTGTAAGTAGTAAGGCCTCCATATAGGTAGATAGGTAAAAAAAAAGGTGATTTCTAGGTATGTGGATGGTCTATACATAGTTAAGGGCTGTTTTTACTACCTACCAACTAACTAACTAGGTGAGTAGTAAAGAAAAGCAACTGAGCTAACCAATCTGGTTATCCAGGAAACTGGAACCCGACTGAAAACTGTTTCCTGATCACATGGCATCATCCATCCATCCGTCTGTCCGTCCATCCGTCCATCCATCTTGGATGGTGGCAGTGCGCTGGTGGGTGCTGGTTCACTCTGGCCCTGTTCTAGAGCGTAACGAATGAATGTTCCCGACTCTTGACTCACAACCGAAGTGAAAGTGGCAGACCCAAAAGCAGAACCACCCGATGATGTCCCGTATGTCGAACGTGGGGAGAACAAAACCCTTTTAAAATATATAATACATATAAGACACCCGAAACCGGTTACTTGAAAGAAAGAAGAATTTGACTTGCACACGTACATGTTGTCGATCTATCTATCCCCCCCCCCCCCCCTCCCCCCCCCCCCCCCCCCCACCTTCCCGCACCACAG
>Ga0116231_10005195_pt1 | contig 25773 bp, 22 predicted proteins | sample S1TSphgellanicum_2_FD_89695 | JGI IMG/M metagenome (GOLD analysis project Ga0116231, IMG submission 89695) | Host-associated microbial communities from peat moss isolated from Minnesota, USA - S1T2_Fd - Sphagnum magellanicum MG | ecosystem: Host-associated > Plants > Peat moss > Unclassified... | reverse complement strand
TATTCAAATTTTACAGTAGAGAAAACGCACTTTTTTTTTTTTTCCAAAACTTTACCAAAAAAACATTTTGGGTCTAAAAACTGACAAAAATTCTCCCAAAAAAAAAATCAGTGCTCCTAAGGTCAGTTTCATTATTTAATAATAATCCATTAATTAACTATATTGAATTTTTTTTTGGGGGGGCTGAAAATATCAATCTGAAGTGTTGAAACCCATCATAAATATCACAGGCTAACTAACAATCTGAATAATTTCACTTGGCACACATGACTGTATCATTCATACTAGACTACTCAAAATAATCACAAAAGAAATAATAATTTCCAAAATTTTAATGAATTTCTTCATGAAAATTAATTATTCGCTTTGTCAATGTGGAAGCGGACCCTAGGCAACAGTATAAGCTTTTTCTCCCCACCCCCTTTTTGAGGGTTAAGGTTGCAAGCGCCCTAACCCCAGGGCTGGTCAGGTCTACCACCCCTCAGAGATAATAAGGCTGTGACCAATGTTGCATGGGTATTTGACTTTCTTAATAACCGTCAGTTCCAATTTTTTTGAGAGAAAAAATAATTGGCATCAGAGAACCACCGGTTCTGGTTGTTCCAAAACCCGCAAAGAACTACAGGTATTAATTAAAGAGCTGACCATTTTCATGAGAGAACCAAATTAAGGAACTAGCAATTTTATGCGTGATTATTTGATTTTATTTTTAAAATTCTAAAGAACGATGATTATATATCAGAGCTGGTTGTTTGATTTTTTTGAGAACCATAGTTTTGAAGTGCAAGAATTGCCCCCATAACTAACTGATGGGGGGGGGGTTCATGCAATGTCTAATACCCGCCCACGCCGGTTGTGACCACCCTCATGTGGAGCTTACAACCATAACCAAATGAAGCCAACATTATTCACTAACATGCCAGCACAACATTGAACAAGAGATCTCTATCACCCCCTTTGCAAACGTGGCAGCAGAGCATTGAACAAGAGCTCCCCAGTTATGTCACATATCTTGATGCCTTCTGACGTTTTTTTTACTTCCAGACGACCTTTTTGCACGTTCTTGGTCATTGGTTGGTTGAACCTCATAAGTTAACTCGCCCTCTTTTTGTGTCCCATAACCCGTAGGCTCCACGCTCTCTCTCTCTCGTACAGCTTGGTTATTGTGTCCAATAATAACTAACCCCAAGCACGCTGGTCATCTAGTCCATAATCTCTGAAATGGGGCGATTACTCCTTGTAGAAATGCGTAAAGAGAAAGGAAAACCCCAGCTGTCCAGGGGCCTTGTATTGTAAGTTCTGTGTGTAATTATCCCCAAACAGGACATTAAAAAAGGGGGAATGCCTCCTCTTTAAAAAGTGCTCAAAACTGAACAAAATTCTGCACCCACAATTGCCCTAAAAGAACGAAGGCGAACAAAACAATATAGGAGGTTTTGTTTTTACCAATTACGGAACTTGCCCCCTAGGGTGCATTCTACCTTCTAGCAATTCATTACAGAAAGGCTGGTAGGCCAAGCCATAGGGATGAACTATTGGACATGCCAAAGGAGACATTGTGCCCTAGGGGCACATTCCGCAGTGTTAAGGACCATAGGTAGGTTGTAAAGTTACTTAGGAAGGTAGGAAATTACTGAATCAACAATGGTGGCAGATTTTTGCCACTCAAGATTGCCAGAAGCCTGCAAAAAGTACGGTCCTCTTTTGTAATAGAGAAAACATCCCTTAGGTGTATTCTGCCTCGTAATGAGTCATTACATACCGGCTATGCCCTAGCGAGTCACTAGGAGGCATAATGCACCCTAGGGGCACATTCTTTGGGGTAAAAGACCATGTCAGTAAGTAAGTAAGAAATGACAATAGAATGCCATAGGTGCTTGAGGGTACCAGTGTAGTTAGAATATGACAAAGTCAGCCAGTATTGCAGATTCTGCCATTCAAGGCACCTTAAGACCTGCAGAATATTGAGGGTGGGGGAAAAGTTGCATAATTTGTGACCATAAAGAAGAAAGAATTGCACACTTTGTGATATGCTAGAGGTGTGAAGGAAAATTACGCAATCATTTTTTTGTTTCAATGCAAATTTGGCAAACAAAATTTTCATCTTTATGAATATTATTGGTAACATATTAGGGGTGGCAATAGAAAGCTATGATGATCATTATCTAGGGTTGCATTCAAAAATTGTCGAAAAAAAGTTAACCAACAATGAAAACTTGATTACATGGCACATTGCTAAAGAGCTTCAAGTTTTCATCAAATCATCAAATCACATTATTAGGGGATCAAACCCTAAACATTAAAAGACTTTGCCTGGTGCAACATAATGTCTCTTATAGGCCAATAAATTAATGTTGTTCTTGAAAGGAAAAGAAAACATATCAAGGAACTTGGAAGGGAATGATCACTAAACCAATGAGGATCATGAAAACAAAGTGCCAATAATCTTTTGAAAATTGTGTTTCATGTTCACATATAACAATAACAATTTAGAAAACCAATAAACAACCAAAAACAATATAATCATAATGTAGATAATGAAAACAAAACACAAGGCTTGCTTGGCATTAAGCATCTTACAACTAAAAAAATTTTAAACATCAAGGAATATTGACACTTCTCCAACTACCAAATCCCCACAACTTCATCATAATGAAAATTGTGCATTGTATTAAAAGATTGCTTAAACATGCAAACACACAAAGCCAAGTTGTCAATAAATCAATTTTGAATCTTAGTTTTGACTAAATTTAGGTTATTGAATACCCCTTCATCTTCCACTTAACCCAACACTTAAAGCCTAACAATTTCTACTAGTTTCACATACTCTGAAATGTTGCAAGATAGGACAACAAAATTAGAAATCAACCTCCACATTTTGGTTAAGGGATTAATAGTATTAGGAAGGCCCAAGGCAGCTTTGGCATTACTTTTCATAGTGATATAATTTTGATCATGGATTTTTGCACATTTAAGGTAGATACACACAAAACCTTAAGAACCAAATGTTTTGCAACCCTTATATTTTTTGGGGGCACAAAATAAAACCTTCAAAACATTCAAATGGTGATGAATGATTCGTCAATAATTAGGATACACAATACCTAATGCCTCATGCAATTCATGTTATGAAAAATGTGTGTTAGTTCAACCATTAATTTTGAGGTCGCCTTTGAACATTGGAATTTGACACTTGCCAACTACTTCAAAAAGTCCCTAATCACATAACATTTCACCCATGTGTTAGAATCTTAAACTTGTGCCCACATGTGACTTGTTTAACACTCAAATGTCAAGTGATCAACACCACTATTCAAATATGTAATCCATCTCATCAAAATTGTCTCATGCTTACCTTCCACAAGAAACTAAAAAATTACAAATGAATCAAATTTGAAACCAATAAAAAGATCAAGGAACATCTCATGTAATTCTACCTATGTCCATTTCATTACTTGTACCAAATCAATGACAAAAACAACTTGGGCTCATGCTAGTTTATTCAAATTTTTCACGATGATTAAAAGAAGGATAATGCAAACAAGGTTCAAAAAAGTCTCAACATCAATTAGATTTTCCAACTTAGAGGCAATAACTTGGATTGTAAGGCTATCAAATGCCATCTTTAGCAACAACAAATAATATTCCTATAACACTCATATGAACGGGGGCTTAACATAAAAATCTAACACATCTTGATGTTGTTTAGGACCTTCCAACCATTTGTTTCTATGATCTCCCCTTGTTTAGTTAGTTCTTGAGTCGTTTTGGAGAGCTAGAAAATATATGTCTAATGACTACATGAATATCTCAAGATAATTGACCATGTTCAAAACAAAAAAAGCTTAAATAACCAATTTGTCCAGTGTGTGCCCGTGCAATCAACACCAATCATGAATGGAACAAATTGATATTATAGTTGGATAATAACACTTATGTAAGAACCCTAAAATATATTTACCCCATCAGCACCAAAAAAATTAGTTTTGTGGAAATAAAATCAAGGTTTGAAATACCTCAATTAATGAAAATTGTTTACATAATTGCTAAAGTCAAGTTGGTTGCATTAAAGCCATCCACTATATGTTTTAAGGATAACAATGTAAGGACCCTTGTGTAGTTTTGAATGATATATGCATGGATTGTAAACTAGACTGGTTGACAATTGAATTAGCTTCATCACAAGACGAAGCAAACACATTTGCCTTTTCCAATGCAAGTTTCATAGCTAACAAGACAAAGGAATGGAAAGTTTCAGCCATACCCCAACCTACATTATCACACTAATGTTTTTTTGGGGAATGTTTAATCTTGAACAATTTAAGAAGACGCCTCATATTCTCAAAAATTGTCACGAATCTCCCATGAAATAAGTATAGAATGATAAAAAATTGGACTAATTTCCTTTTGTTAGAAACCAAACTTTGATTAACAAGCTACAAAATAAAATTAAGAAAAATTTGAATGAATAAAACCTGGTTTTTTTACATGCACACATTACTTATTCCCATAGAACTCTTCAACTTTCACCCCTAACATAACAAAAATGGCTTCCTTCCTCCCTAAATGTTTTAGCAAATAATCAAATTTGGGGATCAATGATTTCTCTTTACCTTCAACTTTTGAATAAACTATCCACCTTATAAAACTCACCAAACCATCCTTACCAATGACAAATTTTGGCCACGGCAATCACATTGCCCAAACAACTAAATTGTTTTGACCAAGTTTGTATTTATTTTTTTCACAATAAGTTTCAACAATTCAAGTTCATGTTCCAAATATACTATAATATTTGCAACAATTGTCTTGTTGTTACACAAAACAACATTAAGATCAAAATGTACATGGAGGTCATTCAAAGCTTCAAGGAGAAGTGATTTAGGAACAATGTATAAGTTCTTGGGGTGATGCAGGAAACCTATAACCAAACAAAGCTATATACTTGAAATTTGATGGAAGTTTTGGTGGGGCTATGGCATAGTAAATTGACCTAAAAAACTTTACCAAAATTAAGTTTCATTTGAAAAAAAACTTGAAAATGTTTTACAAAATTATGATTTGGATTTTGATGATGTTTTACAACTTCACCATCACAATTCGATTACCCACATATGAACCAAAGCTACCCACATTTCAAGCTTCAACTACTCACATATTTTTATATCACCAATTGACCTACACATTACAAACAAAAAAATAAATTTAATCAAAACAAATAACAAGAAAGAAGTCTCAAATGAAATTCATATTACACTACAAAATCCCAAAAAATGCACATAATGAAAAAAATCATGAGTATGTATTGTAATTGTGTGTTTGAACAGCAAACTTTGAACACTTCATGCACATGATGCAATTGAAGATGTTGCAACTTGCAAATCTATGATTCATTTGGAACCTTGAATAGATGTAATAACACATTCAAGCATAATGTTCACTTGAACGGATAGGTTTCAATTCCTAATCAAAACAACATCTACAAAATCACCCAAGAAAATCATAGTTGATGTAGGTTAAGTGTTGGCTCAAAGTTCCTAAGTCTTAGTTCTTAAATGTTGCAAGTTATAGATGCATTGCAAGTTGTAAAGCATGATTGAACAAGGGTGTGTCACACTATGGCCTTGCCATTTACATTAAAAAATATCTTAAAGCAAAAGAAAAATTATGGAAACTCAAATTGTCACCATGCAAAAGTATAATCTTCAAAAAAATCCTCTAGAAGAAATCAAAATCCTTTAAGATATTATCTCTATAAATAATTTCAAGTTTCCACAAAAGCAAAATATCATCTTTTAAAAATCTTCGTATAAAAATAGACCTATTACCTAAGGGCCAAAATCCCTTAAGCCATTATATTCTATAATGAATCTAAACACAATATCCTTGCCTTAATAGGCAAGGCCAACAAACAACAATGTGCACACAATCTACAAACTATAAGGTGCAAGGTATGAACACTAATGTTCATTGTTCAATGCTTGCAAGTTGTTGCTCATTTGAATGGTTTGGATTCTAGAATAAGCAATCACTACCCCTAAGCCTTACATCACAAACTTAGCATCTCACAACTTAATAATGGAAATCATGCAAAATTCGTTCATTTTTAATTTGTACATTTCATGCACTCATATTGTACAATGAAAACACATTTGACATAGATTTACACAAATATGCAAAATTCATATAATATTTGTTCATTTATAAGTTCGTTCTTCATTTGTCAACACATTTATTTATGTGTCAAATGTGTTTTCAACACATAATATTCATGTGTAAAATGTGCAAACCTATGAATGAACAAACTTTGCATGATTTTCATTATTAATTCATCGCATGTTAAACTTGTTATGTAACCTCCAAGAACCAACCATTCTTGGTTCCAAGTTTACATCCTCCTCATTTAGGTCTACAACCTTGGTAATCTCCAACTACAAGATGGAAAGCATTTGGCGAATCAAATGGTTGTGATTGTTTCATAGCGGAATGACTAGACAACTAACAACATTGTATTTTTGGTGACATCCTTTCCTATTCATCACCAATTGACAATTTGACAATTTGGACTTCTTTCTTTTTCACAACATTTGTTGATGTCCACGTGATCACACTAGTGATGTCAATATTTTAAAATTTTCAGTATGGTGAAAACCTCTTTAAATTATTATTTTTCCTTTGGGGAGGTTGTTGCCATATTTTCTAGGTCGTTGAATAGTAGTGACAAGCAGACATGACTACCCATGACTACTCGCCGACTTCATCAGCTCTGCAATGGGTGTAGATAAATGCATGAGAATTAGCCCAAATTTTTGAGCAAGCCCTTATACCAACATCTACATCCTGAATTTCTATTGCATTTGTGAAAATGAAAAGAGGACTCAGTCATGATGTTGGCTAGCACTCAAGGAACATAACTTTTAAAAAAATAGTAGTACCCTCATTCAAGCTGTCTGTCTAAACCTTTATCTCAATATATACCTAAATGTTGGCATGAAGCAAGTCTATAGAAATTCTAGAAATAGAAAAAGGGGGAGAAAAAAAACATGAAATGTCACCTCTGCCACAACAAGAAGGCCATTGGCGCCTTTATCCAAGCAATGCACAATGCCAGGCCACATAACTGGTGTTGGGGCTAACCATATAGCAATGTTGCTTCTTCAACTCTCGTCATCATCACTGTCATCTTCAAGTTCCTTTGATTCTTGGGGTGGGTCTTGAAGGGTCTGGCATACCACATGGCAGGCGGCCTGAAGTGGTTGAGAAGTGCATTCACCAACATGCCCTTAAAATGGCCTAGGCCGGGCCTAGGCCAGGATGCACCACTTGTCTTACACTAGTACACAACAGAAACAGGAAATGAGAGGAAAACAAATTCTCAAAGCATTTCCCTTGGCATAATTGAGAATTTTTTTAAAATGAGAAACCATTGCAACAAGATTCTCTTGAAATGTTTGGTTGCATTGAAACAAGAGACTTTTCACACACATACCATGTGGGTGGGCCTATTGATGACCATGAAGTGCTTATCCCCATATTCAATATCTGATGGGATATTTGTTAAGGCTTTGCATCAATTGGTTGCTGTAGAGAAAGTTGACAATCAACTTGATGCCCTTCTTTCACCACATATGAAACCTTCAACCTCAAATAGGGAAATTGCCAAGTTAATATACAAGTTAATTGCCAAAGTTAGTAGCACACCCCCTGCCCCCCCAACTATGCCAAGGATCTTAATTTTCACATACATAATCTATTTTCAAACATTTGCATGTATGCACTTTATTACAATATAGAATCAAAAGCTTGTTCAACTTCTAACCAAAATCCAATCATCAATATAGGGTTCAACCATCTAGAATTTCACATGCTAATAATGGGGGTGTTGGTTTTCCACAGGTAATTAGTTTCACAAACACATTATTACCCCAAAAATTGGATTTCCATGCACTACAAAAGTGTGAGGAAGAAGAAGATATTGGAGGTAAAGTAAGGGGCAATGGCACACACCTTGTTCACGATTTCAACATTCACTAGATTCAATCCCTGTCGAATGCTGATCTAGACTCATGCTATGCTAATCCTCGGCAATTGTCCTGCAAACCATGCATGTAAATCGCACTTTTTCTACACAATGTGGAACTGAACCTCTAAATTTGAATTCTCCTCCACTTGTTTGATGATTCTCCACCTGAACAACAAGAAAAGCTTCAATCTCAGGTTTAATTTTTCCACCTAAGAATAATTTTTAAAAAACCATGAATCTCAGGGTCATTTTCCATTTGAAGAAAACCTTCAATCTCAGGTTTAAGGAAGCAACATAGTGCCCCTCCTTCCCAATAGAAATATTTTCCAAACACTTCGAGGAGGATGAAGAAACCAGCAGACGTGATCTAGGAGAAGAAGAAAATCTTCTTAATACATTACAAAACAACAATCTCTTGGTCAAAATAGTTCCTTAGCAATACAGATCCACATGGAGGAAAAGGCCAATTTGTTGCATGCATGTATCCTTACTCTGACCTTCACGACATGCACTGGAGGAGGAGAGAAGGACGAGCTCCTCCGGTGAAGGCGATGTAGGAATTTTTGCTTTCATGGTTCATTAGCGGAGAGAACTTATGTTGACGATTTGTGTCGTGGGTCTTAGTGAAAATCATGGCATATGCCTTCATGTGTGCAAGCCTAATACTCTTTCCATTTTTCTTCTCTCTTTCTTTATGATGCAACTTGCATTGGGGAAGACAACTTTCTTGAACTTGGACAAGCTTCAAAGTCTGGTGGGGGGCGAGTAGCAATAACTTGATGGCCCTTGCTAGTATTTTGAATTTGGAAGATCTCATTGCAAAATGTAGCATGGATTTTTCTAAGCTACAAGAAGACGTCAATGTTGCCAAGGATCGAATGAAGGCGATGGAAGAAAGAGAAAAAAAAAATGAGGAATTCTTACTAATTTGGAGCGATTGTGATGTGCAAGTGGTGGCCAAAGAAATTGTCAAATGGAGTTATGGCAAGAGATCTGTCAAAGACAGAGATGGGAGACATTTGTCTGCTCCAGAAGCTGCACTTTTAGTTACTATAAGCAATTCTAGGCAGGCCTGAAGTGTTGGGAGAAAAAACATTGATCTCAAGTAGGAAAACTATTGATAGAGACCTTGTAGAAATTATAAGTCACAACAAATTGTACAATGGTAGAACATAAACAAAAAAGGTAGTTCAATATTGATTTAGGCAAATATTGCTAGTGTTTTGCAAGGTTGTCACCTAATACCTAATGTTACTTAATGCTTAGCCTATTTTTCCATGATAGTGTGGAGCAGCTGTGTTCAAGTTGCCTACAAAGAATACAAGGAGCTTTCGAGGATAGTGAGCAATGCATGCAACGAGAGCACTCATTTTGATACATTGGAGAGTCTTGAGACTGCACAAAAAATGTGCCAAAAAATGATCAATTTTTTTCTGAAACTTAAGGAAATTTTTCCAGAACAGGTCACAATATGTATTGAGAATTACAATAAGCTCAAGTGCGCTCTCCTTGAATTCTTCAAATGAGATTTAGAATGCTAACTTTGACTGCCATGATATCGGAACATGTCAATTGTGGGCGCGGGGCAATAGGCACTAAAATGATTTGACAAATGTAACAAGAAGGTGTGCAACCAAACTCTAATATTTTGTGGGAGTGCTCAATGCATGTGCCAGCATTGTTGCGCTTGAAGAGGGCATGTGTGTTTGTGAGCAGATCAATTCAAAGTGGTTGTGATTGTGATGACTTTGTGGGGGAATGGCTTGGTCAACATGTATGCAAAATGTGGATAAGCTGGAGCTGGACGAGATTAACATTGCATTGCTGGAGTTTTCACTCCAAACCTTGGACCAACAAAGCAGGATGAGGTTGGAGTTTGCTTCAGACCAAAGAAGATAGCTTGATATGGTAATGAAACCAACAAAGGAGATAAAGGCTCCAAAAGAGGGTAGGTGTGTTCTTGAGCAAATCATTGATTGTGGATGGGATTCAGATGTTTTTGTGGGGAATTGCTTGGTTGACATGTATGTAAAATGTGGGAGCATGGAAGATGCGTAGAGAGTGTTCAAAAAAATGCTATCTCAAGATGTGGTTGCTTGCAAATATGGTAAATTAAATTTTAGTATGTAAGGTGCTGCAAAATGTTGACCTAATATCATTGGAAGTGAAAGATTGGTCACACTTTATGCAAGATGCAGTACCTCATTGTGGCTTCTAGGTCTTTGAAGTACATGAATTGAATGGAAGTTGCAGCAGTCTCTGGAGGTCAGAGAGAGAAATTGTGTTGGGAGTTCTTTTTGGATCCTTTACAATGGTGGGATCACAGATCAGAGATTTCACATCAATTGCATTGGAGAGTTCATGTGTCAATAGAGCCATAACTCTTATTGTTGTTGATTTCTCTTGGTTGCTATCAGTGCAGTTCTCTTTGTTCTTATGATACTATTCGTGCCTTTGATGTGTACATGGCTGATCAGCTCGATCTTGATTTCTGGTTGTAGACAAATGAACGGTATGTAGATTTCAAACATAAGAAGAAACAGGAAGCACTGTGGCTTGAAAACTGATGAAACCTGCTATGGGCAGCAGCAAAGACGGCTGCAATGGCAGCAGGCACTTTGGAATTGAGCATTTTGGCATGGAATCAGGAGCTTACAAAATATGTGATATATGGGCAACCTGAGAAGGCAACTAGAAGGAATGAGTCCTGACAAATTCATTTCTGTTCAGGTGATTAAGGGATGTGCTGTTTAGGAACACTTGAAGACAGCAAGCTTGTTCATGAACAGCTCTGCCAAAATGCACCCTACAAGTCTGATGTCCTTGTGGGAGTAACTTGGTGGACATGTATGCAAACTATGGGAGCAATGTGGGAGCTTGGAGAGCTATTTTGGCAAATTCAACAGGAAGGTGTGCAGCCAAATTCTGTACTTTCATGAGGTTGCTGAATGCATGGCAATTTTCTCCTTGAAGAGAGCAGGTGTGTTCATGAGCAGATCAGTAAAATGGATGGGATTCAGGTGTCCTTGTGGGGAGTGGCTTGGTGGACATGTATGCAAACTGTGGGTGCATTGAGGATGCTTGGAAAGTGTTCAACAAGATGCCATCTTGACATGTGGTCACTTGAACCGCCATGATATTAGGATGTGTGAAATGCAGCGAAAGGCTGAAGGCACTGGAACAATTTTGACATATGCAACAAGAGCATGTGAGACCAAACTCTGTTACTTTTATGAGGGTACATGTGCTAGTGTAGTTGCCCTTGAAAAGGACAGGAGGGTTCATGAGCAGATCATTCATAGTGGTTTGGAGCCTGTGGTTTGGTGCTCCATCTTTTTAGGATCCCACGGTTTTGGAGGGTTTAGGGCCATTGCAAGCAGACTGATGACTATCAACTGAACATTCCACCAAGAAATTCACAGTGGTGGTGATGTGAGAAAGAGATTGCTTTTGGGTCCACTACGGATGCTCCAGAGAGAATTGCACTTGTTGAGATGCACTTGGATTGTGAGGAACAAGAGCAAATGCCAAGGGTTGTAGCAAGGCAGCCATGTCTTCTTCAGCGCAACAAGGGCAATTGCCATGTGCAAGATCTGACTCTTTTCTGGACCAGAAAAGCAGCAGCAACTCCACCACCACATGAAGAAGAGGGAGGTCAACCAGGAGAAGCTTGCTGCTACATGTTTGTGTGCACTTGCAATTCCACTTTACCCATTGACAACTTTTGCAGTACACTGTTCCTTCCCAGAGCACACCAGATATAAACAGAGGTGGCACAGAGAGATCACAGCAATTGTACGCATTGTCTGTTCTTAGAGTTCCTCTTTCTATGTAACAATCCATTTGGTTTGCTAGTTGTGCTTGGGTTCATTTTTTAACACAGGAAACTCATTGAGGGATCCAGCAGCCAAGGCATATGACCAGGTATTTGCCCCACACCATAGCTGGACAATCTGCAAGGCTATATGTGCAGGCATGTTTTTGTTGCCTTCAAAGTCACAGTTTCTTAAGAAACTCAATGAGGAAGGTATGTGTTAGCAACATGATGTTCTCAAATAAGAATACTGGCACTGTGTTTCCATCCTCAAAGTTCCCACTGGACATGTTTGTTTATACTAGGCCTTAGAGATGTCCATTATGAATTCTAGAAGAAAATATACATTCTTTCTGGACATATGTTTTAGAAAAACAAGGAACTGTCAAATTCAGCTCACCGCATCTCTTCACAGTTAATAATATGCATTGGTAAAATTGCACACCAACCAACATGTAGGAGCAGCAATTTCCAGGCATTTTAGAAGCCTTTCCAACTGTCCCGTATTTAGATCAAGCCTTTCAAGCCCTCCAACAAAGCCTGTTTAAGATGTTTGTTGGATGCTGCCACTCGTCGTGACATCATGTTAAACTGACTGCCAGACCTGCATTAGCCAGCCAAACAAAGAGCATCTGATAAGGTCAAATTGTTCAAAATTTCTGCAAATTTTTCGCTAGTTCTTCACTTAGTTTCTTCCATTGGGTAACAACTGAACACCCACATCATGAGCATTCAGTTTTCCAGATGCCTGTGTAGTTTTTTTCCTGTGATACCTGATGAGTATGCACTGGATACCCGCTGGGTATCACAGGAAGAAAATTTTTCTTAAAAAAAACTGAGCACAGTCTTTACAGCATATGCTTGGTAAAGCCCATGGCCTCAAGCTTTACCCTACACATAACAGACTTCCAATGGATGGTGAGCTAGTGGCTGGTATCAGAGTTTCACAATGATCAAACAATTGTAGGCCAAGGAGAAAAACTTACGGGTCAAATACATGTCCCCCTGCCTCTTGAAGTATCAAAGCACCCGCAGCAACATCCCTGCTCCATATAATATTTGGTAATCACGAAGGATCAGAGGCACATAATAATGTTCTTAAGGTCATAACAGTGATGTTCCCCTAAAAATCCTCAAATGATTCATGACTTGCAGAGATTGTAGACTGGCATGCAGTAAGTGACAAAATGAAGAACTTGTGAACTCACCAGGGACCTCCAAAGCCGAGCTCATAAAAGAGATCAAGTCTCCCACAAGCCACTCCACACAGGTTCATTGCACAAGAGCCACATAAACGAAGAGAGCGCACCTGCAAATGCCATACATGAGTCACATTTTCCAACATCCTTGCAAACAAAAGTGCTCTGAACTTTGTAAACTAAACTAGGGATTTACTCATTATCTGGAAGCTCATATGCTGTAAGAGTGTCAATCAGGCCTCCACACACTTCCCAAAAAAAAATCCTGAGATACACAATGCTTATTTCGCATAGCACAAAATCAATAAAATTTGACTGTTGCACTTGACAGCACCAAGATATCTTTGCACTGTTGTGCTCTTGCAGCTTGATGCAAATGGACCATATCATCATCATTGTACCTCGAAAAGAAGGTTGTTGATTCTGTTAGTGGTCAAATCTACAGTTTCTTTATCTCGCCTTGTCCCAACCTGCAGATCAGCAAAACCTGGTTCACCAAACTTGCAATACATGTGGATATCAGAATGATGCAGCTGAACAACTGGAGAATTAACAGTTCCAACAACTGGAGGCATGGAGTAACATCTCATACAAAAAATCTATATGTCCAATTTGAGTCCCACAATCTGACACCATTCCAGCACAGAGTGAACCAACACCCACCAGTGCACAATGAAGGATGATCAACAGATTTGAATATTCCATGATCTCTTTCAGATGAAATCAACAGAATTGAATAGCAATAAAGGAGGCAGTTGGTACCTCTGTGGCAAGGAGTGCATTGCCAATATCCTGCTGCTCCGAAGCTGCACGCCCTCAACAAAAGGATACAAATTTACTGAGCAAAATGGCTGCGGATAAAGATAGCTTATAAAACCGTGACACCCTCATAAAGCCTACTCACCTTCAAGACTTAAAAATTTCCTTGTGTTGTTGCCACAATAAGAGTCACCAACACCTAGGCATTAGGGGGGATTCACATGATCATCACTGACCATAGATGCGCTGCCCATTCAAAAAGGCTCCCTTTCCTATCACAGCAGTGAATAGCTGTACATACATCCCAAAAGAGAAAACCACCCATGAACCAAAGCACACAGCATTTTTCAAACCAAAAATTGCAACTACAACACAGATATATGTGTGAGGGATATTTCAAGACAAACATCTGAAACACTGCCCAATAAAAAATAATCTGACAGACAGAAATCTTCTCTAAAGCCTAAACCCCCACCATAGACTGCACAATAGATCTGAAGTCCGATACCTCATCAAGAATGGGGTTGAAGACTACTCCAATAGTTGGAACTTTATCAATCACCAATCCAATTGACACACAAACAAATGGGTACCTATCATGTGCACACAAAAAGGATCAGTCATAAAGCTCCATTCCACAAAATCCACTGGACTAATAGAATCAGCAACAAGCTAGTGATGATGAGATCATGAGAGGAATCTGAATTAAGGATCAGCTGGAGAAGAGAAGGAGGGTACCTGTGAACAAAATTTGTAGTTCCATCCAAAGGATCCACAATCCATGTTGGTGCATCTGTCAATTCTGGGGTACCATTTGTTGCAGAGGTCTCTTCCCCAATGAACTGCACAAAAACATCCTCAGTGGTGCTCAGTATGTGACCCTGCACACTAAAAATTGGATGAAGAAAAGTCAACACATGCCGGTTTGGCTCAGCAAAATGGTTTTGTCCCAGAAGTTTTGTACAGTTTGCTGAGGCTAGTAAAAGGTGCAGCAAAGCTGTGCACCTACCAGAGAAGAGTGTAATAGATATGATCTGAGTGTTGTTCCTTGTTTCTGATTGACCAATGGTGGTTTGCTATTAGCAGTCTCCCACCTATTTGCAGTCCCAGTTTTAGTTTTATGGATGGGGTTGGAAAAAATGTAAATAACTAAACTTGGATCTGAGAAATGTTTTCGCACAGTTACATACTGAGCACAAGTACACAAGAACAATCAAAGAGTCCTGCTGCAAGCAAAGAAACTCTTTCACAAAGCACAAATCCCCTTTACTTTGGGGAGGAGCATTGCAAGCAATTGAGAAACTCCTCATTCACAAAGCACAATAATCCCTGACATGGGTGAGTGAGCATTGCAAGCAAGCAAGAACCTCATTCACAAAGCACACAAATTGCTTACTTGGTGAGAAGGAAATGCAGACTCCAAATACTGGAAGATCATGGTCTCACAAGCCTTGTCTGTCTCTGTTACCAGATCAACCTACACCAAGATGGGGAGAGAGATGTCAAGCCACAGGAGAGTTAACTACTGTTCACAACCCAAGCCTGGCCTGCTTGCTGCTAATTTCGAAAATACCAGCTGTTCTTGACAGATTCTTTTTGTGAATCCAGCTCAAAGAAAACATTCGGATTTGGAAAAAAACAACAACACAAGGAGAGATGGGTGTCTGTGACTCCTCACTTTTCCTTTGTGTTCCACTGCTTTTGTGACATAGAAATTGCTCAGGATTATCTGGCCTGCTCTCTTGGCAGCTTCCACTGCTGCATCTAAGTAGCTCTCCAATGTTTCTGTAACAATCCCATGGAATGCGAGAATGGTAAGAAAATAAAATAGAATTGTCTACTTGAATCCCAGATCACCCCTGTTATAGACTTCCTCATCATCATACCATCAAACCCGAGGTTGCAGATCGTGTAAGGTTCTCTTTCCATTAGGCTGCTTTGATCACAGTTACACATAGTGTGCTGAGTATCTGACTTTCCGAAAAACAAAGCAGAAATCTGTTACTGGGATTAAGATGATTCTGCTCTTGTGCAAATTGGTGTGTTCAGCAGATGTGCATCGATGTGCATGTCTGAGCATAGACAGGACTCACCGGTATGAGCACCCATTTGTGGTAGCTGGCTCCAATTCAGATGATCTCCTACTTGCAACAAGATGGACAAAAGTTGTGCTACTACACCTGCAGTCCAAAAAACACAAAAGATAATACATAACTGGTGATGGTGATCACATGGCAAACTAGAAAATGACCCAAATCCAAGACACTCACTCTTTTCTTTTATTGCATTGATCTGAGTGAAAGACAACAAAGCTTCAATAAAAGGCAACATCAGAAGTGAGGATGCAATCTAAAGCATGTATGAGTGGATGAAAGATTTTCATAAGAAATGAAGGCAAAAACATTAGTATATTGTCAGCCTTCAGCAAATTCTACATTCTTCAAAGCTTCTTCATCAGTTACCAGCATAATGAGCGAAAAAAAAAATTGAACGTTTTGGGTCATTTGCAAATCACAACCCAAAACCAAAAAAACGGACAAAATTCTGATCTCCAATCTGATAATTCATATTTTCAGCACAAAGACATTGGGAAGGGGGGGGGAAAAAAAAAACTTCGTCACTCAACATGCCCACAAACATCTCCGACAAATTTAAACAACAAATTGACTTTCATTCCTTACACTAGGACTGCAGTAGTCGAAGAAGGCGATCAGCAAAAATTGGGAGCTACCGAGAAAAGAAGGAGCTGCAAAATTGAACCGATTGTATTGCAAATGGGCTAAACAAGCTGACAATGGAAAGGAGCAAATGGGTCGATGTAGTGCAAATGGGTATGATTTTGAATGGGGAGATTAAGGGTGAGGGAGATGATGATGTGAAGAGAGAGAGAGAGAGAGAGAATCAAAGAGAGTTTCTTTGGCTGAGCATCAGATGCTGATGATCATAAAGCAGTGGCACTGCTTCTGATGCTGCTGTTGCTGCTGTGGGCGTGATGAGATGGTGATACTTTCCTTGAGGAGCGAAATGAGAATTATCCGAGCATATGCTGCAGGAATTGTCTGCTTTTCTGATTTCTTAATTGCACATGTAGTTAGCTATTATACTTTTTTTTTTTGTCTTTCCTCAAACCAACCAACCAACCAACCAACCAACTTCCTGAGAATTTTGTGTCGGATTCTTCTGCAACTGTGGCGAACTAAAAGGCATCTAGAAAGAATCTGGTGAGAACTAAACGGCATCTAAAAAGAATCTTGCAACTGTTGCAAAAACGTTGGCTGTCACCCTGGCCACCAACTGTGAATTGTGGTTCGCTTTTGGACTAAAAGGCATCTAAAGGGAATCTTGTAGCCAACTCAAAGGAATCTAAAGGGAACCTTTTTTTTAACCGAAAGGCATCTTAAAAGAATCTTTCAATGGTCTGTTTTTTTTTATAATAAAAAGCGGTTGTGTAGATGTGAAATTTCGCACAAAAAAATTGCCTGCCGCCAAGGCCACCAACTGCTTGCTAGCCATTCGCTCTTCTCCGTTTGGTGTTTCAAAGAAAGTTTGCAAATTTGTGGAGGTAGTAAATGCAAGAAGGTAAGGTAGGCTGCTCTTTGTTGGGTTTTAAACCCAGTCTTGGGTGATTATTTGAATTTTATGAAGAAGCATTGGTTCCAGTTCTTAAAAGTATTTTGGAATGAGAGGAGTGTTGGTTGCAGTGCTTTGGACAATACTCAGACTCAAAAAAAACCACCCATCCCAATTATTTCAAAAACCTTAAAGAACTAACTGGTAGTTTTCTTGAAAAATTTGGCAATGACCTAGTAGTTTTATGGTGGGTTTATTTGATCTTTTCAAAAAATTGAAAACCATAGTTGAATATCAAAAACCAAGTCTTCGAATTTTCTAAAACCATGGTTATTAATCCTAAGACCCACCCCAATAACCATATCAAGGTTTTTGTTTCTATTTTAAATAATAACCCATCATTGTTTTTTACCTTGTTTATTGGTATATAAACAAGGTTATGGGATTAGTGTAAAAGATATTCACAAATATATGTGGTCTATGGAATAGGCTAGTGCTTAGGGACTTTTTTAAAAGCCTATAGAATTAATCTATCAAGTGTGTTAGTTGAGTTGCTATATTAGGTCCCAATTAGTTAGGAATAAATTGGGTTGGTTTAGTTGTCTGGGTTTTTATATCAAACTAGTTCAAGTGTGAATTTTTGTCCATGGGATATAATTTCAATTTGTGTGATCTCAAATCACCAAAAGTGATTTGAGATTCCAACACCCTTTATTGTTGTATGCAAATTTTTATGTGTTTTTCACATAGTGTTAGTTTTTGCATTTTGTTGTGTGGAAGTGTTAGGTTTGAATTCTTGTTTTCATTGCAAGTGAATGACCATTTTGAATCATGGAAAATGTAATTAGTTGTTTTGTGTTATGACTAGGCTAGTTGGTTTAACATTGAGATTTTGATGTTTATAGTTTTGCATGGGATTTCACTATAACAATTACTATGAATACAAGTTTTGCTTGTTAGTGCCACATGGCATGGGTGTTTACTTTGTGGTTAATAGTTGTATCACTCTTTAGGGATTTGAATCATTCACTAGGGATTTGCAAGCACTAGAGGCCGAAAATGCAACATGTGATGATTTCAAAAAAATGATAGCAATGTTATAGATGGAACTAAATAAAGCTATGTGAAGAAGCTCAAGGAAAATTCCAATAGTTTTGTTTTTGCCATATAGAGTTGTGGAATTGGATGTGTCCAATTCAAAACATAAAATGTGATTGCTCCTAAATATCAACCTTTTAACACCAATTCCCAAACACATGTAACAATTTTGGGGCAACATCTGCAAAGAGGAAGTCATGGTGTATGTAAAGATGGCAAAATAGGGGATTCTTGTAATCAAAATGGTGAAAAAATTCAACTATGTTCCCATTATCCATGTTTGATCAAATGAAATGAATGGTTGTTGAAGGAATGACAATTAGGACCAAACAAGATATTTTTGTAAAGAACAATCAAGACTTGTGCCACAGGAACATATTATGGAGCAATCAATGAACTTTTACTAAGTGTGATTGTACAAGGTTTGGATCAACATTTGGTTGCATAGGCACCATGATGTGATTGGTAGATTTTTAACTTTAAAATCTTTCTTTCCTAGCACATAGTTTCTATCCTTGAGTTCAAAGTACTATGCTTTTGAAACTTGGTTGGCTTCTGTTATTAAAGTTAGGGTGATAGCTTCCATCTCCTTCATATTCATCAAAAAAATGGTTGTATGGGTTGTGAAACAATACCTCAAGGACCTTGAAGTAAAGTTCCTCCCAAATTGGGAATGCATCAAGTGTTAAAAAGATAGAAAATTTGATTAAACCAACCAATTTCATGATAAACAGCTTGAACACTCCTATTTCAATTAATCATAAACATTTAAGAATCAACATGAATGTCACGCCCCCAAGCTTTTTGGGAACATTTCAAACAAACAACTTGGCTTGAAATCATCTAGGTTTAGAGGACACAGAAGCTATCATGACAAAAGAACACTCCATTGCAAAGGTGGTGATACTACACCTAGAAGGGGTTGGAATTCCCATTTAGACAAATGGGAAAGTGACAGAAAGGAACCAAGCTATTTTAAACAGTTATCCTATTAAAGTAGACTACTAAAATGGGTTGAGGATTAATTGGTGTGCATGTAATCATGTATACAACTAGCACTAGATAGATGATGCAAGCATGGGGGATAATTTGGTAAAATCGCATAAAAGCATGGAACATGATTTACTTGTCAAAAATCTATTCATGCCCCCAAAAAAGATGAAGGCAACAAGATATGTTATTATTTTATATACGAATATAATGATGGAACATTTCAAATTACATAAGATCTATAATGAAGCACTACAACATTTTTGTCTAGGTATAATGTTTTGCTACTTAAACATGTTGATTTTTGGTTAAAAGTATACAAACACAATCAAAAATGATGTTTACAACTTGCCATTGTGTTTCAAAAAAAATTCAATATTTTTTTGTTCAATACAACATGTTGTGTTTTGAATAAAAGATTTCAAGAATATATTGATCCTTTCACATAAGAAGAACTCCCACATGGATTTTGGTTATAGGATTCCACATGTTAAAACCATAAACCTAAAGTTGTTATCAAACAATGCTTTGAAAAATAATAAAAAAACATGGTTTGAATCACATTTCACTTTCTTCAATAAGCTTGAAAGAGGTGGTGTTGACAATGATGGATGCTTGGGTACAAGTTTGGGGCTTATCGGACTTAGTTAAGTTCAACTTGGATTTGGATGCCTTTTGCAATTGGGTTCAAGAACATACTTGGTGGATCCTAAAAATACCCCAAAAAAATCCATTTTTCTTTAACATAATGGCAAGGATAATTGGAATAATGGGTCTATGCAAAATGAGCTTAATTGGATCCTAGAAAGAACGTTTATCTCTGAGATTGACAAAACTGCCAACAATATCTACATTATTTGCATAAAATGTATCAAAGCACAAGCTTAGAACAAACTATAAGGAAAGGATTTCATGATTTGTATTAAAGGGGATACTTGGATCTCTATGGAACATATTGCAAAATTAATTGCAATGAAGATACCAATTGTCTACATCTTTACCATTCTTAATGTCAATTTATAAGTTCCATAAAATGAGTTATAGACGACTCACCAATGCTCATGGTTTCATTTTTGCATTGATAGAACATCTATTTACTTGTGTTCTTATGAAACTCACAATTGTTTTCAAGGAATGGGTCAAGATTATAACAAATGGGTATTTTAGATTTTTCAATATTGAAACATCTATGTTTTGGATTATAGTCAATTGTTGATTTTACAATTAGCCTTCCTGAAATGATAGAAAATTTCTTTGTAGTAAACTTTACACAATGTTATGAAAATATCCCTATTGAAGGGAAGGATAATTTAATTTTTGCAATGTCCTTCTTTGTTACAAATATTTTTCAACAATACCATTCACATCACCCTATATCATAACATTTATTCTAGGTTTTAAATGACTTAGAGAGATGGGCAAAGGGGAACAAACCAACACCAAATGGGCAACTACAATGCCTAAGAATGGTAGTTGGATTGGATTTATTGTAAATTGACTAATTAAGGTCAATTTTTGGCTAATGTACAATTGTCATGTTTCATTAGAGTCTGGAGACGAATTTTTGGAATTCCCATGGATTTTGCATGTTCACCTCCATGATGTAACATTTATTTTCTCTTCTATAAATGTCAATTCATTATGAGATTAGCTAAACTAGATAGAACAAACATTATCAATATATTCAAATATGCAACAAAATACATGGATGATATATGTTGGATTTTGTTGGGGATCCAAACTTATTTTTGGACCCACATGATCCCAGGATGGATGACGACCTTTTTCTGGTTATATCCACTTAACATTGTGGAGATCAAACCACAAGTCATTAAATATGATGCCAACTCTTCAAGTAGAGGATTGGAGCCAATTTTAAAAATTTGCATATCCATATAGATTGAAATAATAATTTGGTCCAGCTATGCAAATATGAAAAAAGGAGAAAGCTTTCATTTTCTTATGTTCAGTTTATCAAATTTCATTTAAACAAACCCATTATACAATTGTACAAGGTAAGCATTTTTTGATGCTTCATGATTTTATATGTATCCAACAATGTTGAAGATGTTTTTTCGAAATCATGATTTTGATTTTGGCTCTTTATAATAGTGGTATTGATGTTATTCAACTTTTGCATATAATTCACAAGTATATTACAAACATCTTTCCATCAGTTAAATTCAATGTTGAACCATTGTGCAATGGACTACAAGGCATGTCTTTTTGCATCCAATTTGCAAGGACACAAGTCTAATTTTTGCAAATTACACGTATGACTTGATGGTCATTGTGGTTTTTTAATACTTTAAAAATAAGGATTTTAATAAGCCTTTCACCAATATAAAAGAAAAAAAAGGGATGTGTACCGTTTAAGAGTCTTTTAACTCATATAAGATTGCACATAAAAGCTTATTTTATCAAACAAATACCATGAGTTAATATTTTATAATATTGGATATTTCCACACTATACATACATCACTTTGAGTTCATTTGGTGATATAAAGCTTATAATGTCCTTTTTTAACATTCTTACATATAGAGTGGGTGTTGGCAAGTGTTGTGTGTAAATGGTTTGGGACTTACACTCCGTGTAAGTGTAAATGTAAAAATCAATACATTTCAAATATGGTTTTATGCAACTATATAAAACAATGTAAGTGTAAACAATGTAACTGTTTCTGGAGGAAAGGGGATTTCATAATGTTTCTGGTGATAGACAAATCAAATGGCCCATTGCAAAAAATCCCCATCAAAACATGCACCCATGACAATTAATTAATATGGATTTGCAGGAAAATAGGTCATTAAAGGTGTATGATAATAATTTTTTTTGTAATTAAAAAAAAATGGCATTAGAACATTGAGTTTGGTCATAAATAAAGTGAGATTAAGAAAAACCTACAAAAAAAATACACATTCAATGTCGCAACCCTAGCTTTGGGTTCGTGACCAAGGCAAAAGGGTTGCAAGGTTGCGGGCCAAGAAGAAGCCCGAGAGTCAAGGCAAAGAAGTCACAAGGTTGCGAGCCAAAAAAAAGCCCAGAAGTCACATCACATACTCTTGAAGTGTAAAAAAGTGTGAGGGAATATGAGGGAATGAACCCTCACACTCCCAAGGCAACTCCCACTTTGGGATATGGAGTCCCGATGGACTTTCAAAACTTCAGAGAGCAATTTCAGGGGTCAAAACTCAATGGTTTGTGGCGTTCTTTATATCATTGGAAAGATCTTGGAACTTAAATGTCTAAAATGGGCTCGCATTGCTTATTTTGACATCTGAAACATAAGTTATGGCCAAAAGAACGGCCGCGAATCAACGTGATTTACTTAGCTACAGGGGGGGCATGCGACATACCATTGGAAAGCTTTCGACAAGAGCTACAACTTTGCTTTAAACCGCATTGCGATCTAACATTTACTCGCAAAGTTATGGGGTTCCAAAATCACGGGAGTCCCATTTGGCACGATTTCGGGACTCCCACTCGGGAGTCCCGGGAGAGAAAAGCCATTTGGATATAGGCTTCGTGGCCAGCCACAGAGTATACTATAAGGGGGAAGGTGGTGGCTTCCCCCAAGTCCGGGCCGTGGTGAATCTAATGTGTCCGTGTCGCCTGTAGCTCGTCCTAGCACCAAAGGCGCTCCAACTATGCACTAACCACTTTGTGTGGGTTGTGTGCAGGCTTGTGTGAGTGAGTGAAGCTTGTTAACTCTTCCTAATCCCATCCCGGAGCTCCAACACGCCCCTCTACCCCTCAAAGTGTTGTGAGCTAGGGAGCGTGCCCCGACTCCTCCTTCCTCCGTTATCTTCTACTTGGACTCACATTTGAGTCCTTTAAGGAGTTGGGAGTGCATCATTCAAACAAGGGAAAGGGTGTGAATTTGGTCATAAACAAGGTGATTTTTTTCAAAAAAACTTGCAAAAAACATACACATTCAAAGGGGGAGGGGGCACTACAACAAAGGGGTCCATGTATGCCAAGTGATTTCACTAGATTATGAGTGAATTCATTGGTTATAACGAATAAGACTTAGTGGGGAAGTAGTGAATTCATTGGTTTAATGAAAATGGACTAATGAACTACACCCACATTTTGTAATAGTGGGGGGGAAACTTTTAAAACCATAAATTTATGTGATAAATTAAGTTTCACCTTATCTTTCATTTTTTTGAACACCTCCACTACTACTACAAATATTTTCATTGATCTTACCTATACAACTACTATAATTATTTTAGAACCTCGTGCATTATATGTTGAATTTCAACATTTCATACCTAGATTTAATAAAATTTCTTGACTTTATAGATACATTGAAAGAGGGTGAAAGGAGGCCCAAAAACAAAGTGATTGTTAAAGGGGTATGTTGATTACATTGTTTTAAGTGAACAAAGCATTAAGGATAAACATTGATCATTGGACATTTGGGGTTTTAAATTTTGAATTATTATTTAGTTTTGAATCATGTTGATGGTGGGAATTGCCCAAAGATGGAAGTTATGGGGAAAGGATTTTCATTCTTAAACACATAGTTTTGGAATAAGGATAGAGGTAGATACTTTGTAATAGAAACTATAGACTTTGTTTTGGAAATACCGTAGATTGAATATTGCTATTTGATTGCATTTTTTTTCCATAGAACATGGAATGTTTGCTATAAATTGTTTTATTGAAATTTTTAGTAAACAAAAGAAGTACAAACTTTTGTAGTGATTTTTTTATTCATATGGTTGTGTGAATTCTCTATAGTATAAAAAAAAAAAAATGAAATGTAATTTTGTTTCTGGAATTTTATCCCTTTTATCTTGAAATACAAATTCTGGTTATATGAAATAACCATGAATCTGGTATTTTAATGAACTGTAGAGGCAAGTGTGTTAGAATCAATGCAGGAATTATGAATGTGTGCATATTGTAATGCAAATTTGTTGTTATAGTAAGTGTGGAATAGGTTTGTAGGAATTTAATCCACATCTACCATTTAACAACCATCTTTTTGGGATTTTTTTTTGTTTTTATTTTTACAAGAATAAGAGGGTTTTTTGCATTTTCCATTGTTAATACTATAGATGAGGGTATTCATAAGAGTAGTTTAATTTTTAATTTAGATTTAAAAGGGGTTTAAATGGTTGATGTCGTAAAGATGCAAAGTAATCTACAAACTTTGAAGTAGAAGCATTGTGAAATTTCGTACATTCCTAGTTTGAACCTAGTCCTTTAAAATAAATATCCACCAAACTATGTAATGATGTAAAAATCAGAAAGCTAGTTCCCTCATCAAGAAATGTCCATATATAAATGTAGAAACTTATTGTGTCATTCACAGTTCAAATTGAAATTGACCATATAAAGGGGGACAATGTGAATGTTCATATGAATATTCCATATAATTAGTCACTTGGGATCAAACAAATCATTTACAATTGCTAACAGTTTTTGCAAATTTTAAGTCATGTTTTTATTTTCATGAATGTTTTGAATGTCAATTATGATCAAGATGACATCCATCTCAATAAGCGAGATGCATACAGTCTCATCCGTCAAGAAATATAGTCTACCAACAAAGGGTCTTTGAATCCATACCACCTCAAACATATGTACTTTGAGTTTGACAATGTCGTGACGTACGGTGTCGTAAGGATGTAAATACGTAGTAAATTCTACTAAACAAAAAGACTAAAGCCAGTCAAAGGTATAAACTAATCAACTAAAAAGAGATGCATGCACACATATATATACAATGCACAAGGGAGGCTGAGATGAAATTTTCATGTATCCCCACCCAGACCTAAGTCGGGAAAAGCATGGCATGGTCTGAATAGGAATCAAGGTGTTGTAGGAGAACATGATGAACAATACCAATTGCCAGTGGGAACTTGAGTGAGCTCCGGCTTGAGGCAGAAGAGATGGTATCCACCATTACAATTGTCGCAAAGCAGCATTTGATTAACATCGTCCGTCTTCTGACATACTTGACATGGATAATCAAGTGGAGGAATCCAAGTTGACGTGATAATGGTAGGGTCCAAGTTCGGCAGGTGGCAGGGTGCACAATTTTTGGAATGATCCTGAATTGTGCGTCCGTAAGCTCCTTGTAGTTCCAACACACTTGAAGGCATGATCGCCTTAATCCTCAAGATAGTGCGACCGGAAGAAATGTCTAGAGTATCATTTGGTTGCCGCTAGAGATATACAAAATCACCAACATCAAATTGTCTCACCTTAGGTTTGTAACTGCCACCTCGTGTGTGTGCATACCGTAAGGTGTTTCGATGTTGTGCAATGGACAAGTTTTCCATGGCCATGGGCATAACCCT
>Ga0116231_10005194_pt1 | contig 25774 bp, 14 predicted proteins | sample S1TSphgellanicum_2_FD_89695 | JGI IMG/M metagenome (GOLD analysis project Ga0116231, IMG submission 89695) | Host-associated microbial communities from peat moss isolated from Minnesota, USA - S1T2_Fd - Sphagnum magellanicum MG | ecosystem: Host-associated > Plants > Peat moss > Unclassified... | reverse complement strand
TTTATAATAAAGGGAAGAAATTTATTATGGTAAAAAGTTTCGGGTTAATTTTTCTTTTAGTTTATATTGTACGGGTTTGGGGCCTTTAAATTTACCCCTCCCCCGCCCCCCCCCCCCCGCCCCACCCCCCTTCAAATCAAGGAGCATTCAGAATCAGGAACAGATTCATGTCATGATTTTACATGAATTTCTTTTCTTTTTCATGTTAATAGAGTCTAATACTGCACAACCATCAAAGAGCCATACAAGCTTCAAATCTCAGCTGCCCCAAACAACCTCTCCCCTCTTGCTATCTTCTTCCAAAAATCTTGACATTCACACTTGGTGTTAAGGACTCAGAGTGTTGAGCTCTCTAACACCATGCTAGTCATTGATGACTTAACTCATTTATCATGAAGATTTTATATTAAGCTAACATTCACTTAACATTAAGCTATTGCCCGTTTAACATTGAGTGCCACCTAGGATGCCACCTAGATTTTCATTTAACTTAACAAGTGTGAATGCACTGTAAAAGCATCTCTTCTGTCACATAAAACTGCCATCTCTGTGGCCTTCACAAGCTTCACTACGAGTGACTGTGATCTGGCTTTAGGTATGAGAGAAAAGTGGGCATGAAAGACGCCAGGACAGCAAGGTGCCCTAGGTTGATATCAGGACACAAATTAATTAAGATTTGTAAAGTTGAAAATTTGAGAAAATTCTCTTGATGTGTCTGAAAATTTAGAAAAAATATATCATTGTTTTGCCTAATAATGAGACATTTCTGAAAATCTCAATGGATATCAAATTTGTACAAATCTGAAAATACAATACAAATTTTTAAAAGGTTACTTGATCAATACAAAGTTAAGAATTTTTGTGGGTAGGAATTGTAATAAGCTTGTTAATGAATTGGCATTGGAATTGTGTGATATATGATTATTTTGTACCTACTCAGCATACTTAAAATAAGTTAAAATTTCATAGCATTTTCCTACTTTATAAACCATTGAGGTGGAGGTCCTAAAAGGAAAGGGATTTGACCAATGGTTCATAACTGCCTTCACATGTGTAAACCAAGTTTGACCCTCTAAATGATGAAATCTTAAAATAAATGAGACTTCTAAATGTTAAAATCGCAAAGTAGTTATTCATGGTGCCTAAGGTACCCAAGACAACCAAAATCACCTATTTTTCAAAATTTTAATTTTAACTGTCTTCTTTTTGTGAAATTTAGCCAGTGGAAAAAACACTGGATCTTCATGCAACACTTACTATGGAGGCTAATCAAAGAAAGTGCTAAACTCTGGAGAAAAAAAGTGAGTGGGAACTGTAGTCCAAATAATTAAAGAAAGTGCTAAAAGCTGGAGGGAAAAGGTGAGTGGGGAGTCTAGTTCAAACTTCCTTGCCCACACCTAATCCCTTAAGAATGACAAAGAGTTTGGACATGGAGTGCATGAAGATGTGAGGTGGGTAAACTTTCAAGTTATGGAAGGACCACTTTGAAGACTGTTTTATAGTCTGCATGCTACTGTTTTCACAAGTTTAGTAAGTGGTATTTAAGTGTATTAGGTCAATATTTATGAGGTTAGCTGGAACTCATCAACAAGTTTGTATGGTCAAGATCATGAAGTATTTATGTATGGTTAGGATAGATCAGCAGTTATAGAAAGTGGATTTGGTAGGGAGTTTTTTGGAGACTTAATCAGGACTGAGTATGGTCTGTGCATTCATTATTTCATCATAGCAATTCTTCATAAAAGAAAACATACTGAAGTAGTAGCTCTAGGGTGTATCCAATACAATTCCTTGGGTATCATGTATAATGTAGGTAACCCAAAGGCCACTGAGAAATGATTGAAGCCATGTAAACCCTAAACTTGAATTAGTAATAGTTCACAAAATGACTACCATAACCTATGACTGATAATGGTACTTCTTCGCCAAATATTTATTTATTTAAAAACACAAGGTTTGATGGTTCCAAATTAAAATTTTCAAAATTTCAACAGTTGAGGAATAAGTATGCAAAATACACCTTGTATTGTATATTTGTAATAGTAACCCAATGGTTAGAACAATAGACAGTTTTTCACAAAGTTGACAGTTAGATTCTCAACAATTTCTAAAAAATCAATATATATATATATATATATTTATTTATTTATTTATTTATTTTTGGGCTAGAGCTTTTGCAAATTATTTTGTGCTGAACATCAGTCGTAGGTAGGTACAATATAGTTGGTAAGGTAGTGAATGGTCATCTGAACTATAACCTGGTCGGTTTATGTGGAGGCCGGTTATATGGACTTTGACACACCTTGCATTATCAAAACTTACATACAGGGAACCAGGTTAGATTTGGGATTAACTTGCACCTCCAAACCATTAAAGAACTCATTTGTCTCAGGTTGCCAAACAGGAGTGGTTATGGACATGAGATATGTACTTCAAGATTATGTGTTACCTTTTATGGAAAGAAACACACTCAACATTATTCAAGGACCATCAAATGGTCACTCAAGAGTAGTTGGTCATGGATCCAAATGGAAATCAATTGACATGCTACATGTATGATTTATCATCTAAAATAGTCCATAGACTTCGTTGAAGGCATTTGAATGTGAATGCACTTGCTAGTACTCATGTGGAGTGTGCTAACAATTTCAATGATGACTTCAAAAACAAGATGAATGATATATGGAGTATATTGGGTTCCAATGCCTTAGTAGAAAACGGTGAGGAAGCTCATGGATGGATGACATTACCAAAATATTGGACAACTGTTTTGGTAGTATGTTGGGATGTAGAGGATGATGGTGATGACAACTTTGCATGAAAAACAATTTGAGGCAACACCATGCATTTCATGATGTTGGAAATGATGAGACTAAGGTTGCTGAAAATGCAAGTGGATGAGATACTAAGTGATTTGGATCCTACCAGTATGGATTATTTCATTCCATTGGGCTGCCATGTCTCTGGTTCCATTCCATTAATTGCACACTTTCAGTTCACATTTCATTGCATATTACTACTTTATACTTATGTTTCTATATGGGAGTTACTTAGATGTTGGTGATGATATTAGTTTATGAGAAGGAACTTGCAAAAGTTGTGTTTCCCAATTTATGAGTGAGCTGACTCAATTCAGTGTTGGTGTTTTGAAAGTTCTATCAGGAAATTGAAGGTCTCATGGGGATTTCAATAAAGATCTTGGGTGTGAGAATCTTGGCCAAGGAATTAGGGTTTCAACAGCAATATTACAGATGAAAGTCATGGTGGTGCTTGATTGGTTGAAGTCATGGAGTTCAATGTTGGTAGTAAGACATCCATCCATATTGGATGTGGGCTTTTTCCCAGGAATTCCACATGTAGGTTTTCTCAGAATGGACGTAAGATATAATGATCAATTCCATGAAGTAGAAGAAGATCCAGGGATGAGCAAGGAATAGTCCAAAAATGGTTAAACATTTTAGAGCACAGAACTCCTTTCTTCTAGGAACTCATAGGTAAGTAAAAGGCATTGTCTAGAGAACTACTGGGTTCTGTTGACACTCAGCTTGATGAAATCAATTGTGTGCTGAGATACTTGGGCTGAACCAGCAGCTGACCATGATCATCAATTTTGTGTGAAAACATTTTTTTGGCCATGCATCTCCAATTGTCTTTTGTCTATTAGGTGCCATGAGAAGACTGAAACCCATGATACAATGAAGCAAAACATGCGAGGAAGTTGGGGAAGAAAACTAACTAATCACCATGTCTCTGGTACCTGATTTAGTTGGCATTGAGGAGGACCAATGAAGACAATGTGTAATCCTATGCTCCAGTACATGGCGCCTAAAGAAGATGCCTAAACATTGTGAGGACAATTCAGGAAAGCTCACAATAAAATCTGATTTTTATTGAAGAAAGGGAGAAGTTTTAGAGCTGGACATCTGGACAACACAAGAAATTAGCCCTCAATCCTTTTTGCTCACATATGTTTTATACTAGACTTTTCTACTAAAGGAAGTCTACAACCAAACTTTGGTATTTTAATGTATGTTGTAGAATATGGCCCAACATGATTTATTTATCTGTTTAGGATGATCATAGAAGTCCCCTGCTTGATCCATCATCCATGTTGCAATAATGGTGGGAGACTTTAACCTTTGAACCCAATTGATTCAAACCAGGCAGTTGTTGGTTACAGGTTTAGGGTTTAGGAACTGGTTTTTGCAAACCATTTCATGGTTGCAAGCTTTAAGTTTTTGTGTGCTGCTTTTGTTGCTGCACTGTTTTGAAGAATCTTAAAACACAAGGTTTGGTATTTGCCTTGTGCTGTAGAGATGGCAGCTGATCCCCAGTGATCTCACTGTGAGCTCTTGCACTTTCTCTTGAAACCCAATCAACAGACAGAAGATTTATAGATTGTTACATAGAGAGAGAGACACACACACACACACACTGTGCGCGCGCGCGCGCGGGGATGTGTGAGTGAGATGGGTGGATTCATACAGAGTTAGATGTTATCAGAGAACATTTGAATGGTATTCTGCAAACCAGAATGATGAGAATTTCTACATGAGCATTTTCCAGCAGTGTGTGGAGTGTTGATACTGGCAGCTCAACTTCTATATTTCGCTAGCATTTGTGACAAGTCTAACGGTTGCTTGGTCATTATAAGTGACCAGCTTGGTCATTGTGGGTTCCTTTGCATCAGCTTGCAGGCCTGGGCGGTGAGAGGATGTAGCAAAGTACTAGCGTTCATGTTTGGATACAATCTTAGTCTTAGATACTGAAGGACATTTTTCCCCTTGCTACTTTCTCTCTTGAGGCTGGATCTGTAGTCATGATCAGAACCTTGACTGCCATGCCTAATTGCTTGCTTGTGAGATTCCCAGACAATTTCTAAATTTTGTGTCCTGTGTGGCCATTGCAGGAGCTTGCCATAAGTCTCCATGAAGTACATCAGACACTGAATTAGAGGAAGATGATCAAAGTTGCAGCCTAATGATATGCTCACTGGAACCATGGCTGTGATTTTGATCAACTGAGAAATCAAACCACTTTGCTGCTGAGGTAAGAAAAAGCTGCAGATATCAATCTACCTGCTGGAACCTTCAACCCTAATATCTATTGCTCACAATTGCCTCTTCAGAGCTTCAACATTATTATCTGTTTGTGCTGCATCTGACTTCAACTGGACTTTTGTTTTCAGAAGATGCAGGAAGCCTTATATGGATCCAAGGTTTATGCTGATCAAGCAAGCTCTTGATTCCCATTTCTTCCAGAATGAATTTCAAGTGGACAACTAGTCTATAGCAGAGTAAATTCAGGTAGTCTTTTGATTCACAGCTGCCATCAAGCTGAAAGGAAGATGAAAACAAACAAATCTGTCACTGTTGAACTTCTACCTCACTTGGGTTATAGCTCAATTGTGCATGCCTTGAGGAAGCCATAGGAGTGACAATTCACTGCTCTGTTGGAACTAGTTGATCTAGGGCTATTGCAAGAGCAGTGTAGTTCAGTGCATGTAGAAGTGCATTTTGTGCAAGGATAGATTCAGATGGGTCCTTGATATCCACCATGGCTTCTAGATAGTCAAAGATTTTTGTGTTTTCTGTTGCCAGTGACAGCTCCTCTGAGTAAGACAGCTATCAATTGTATCATTTCAATGAGTCTCTGCTCATGGAATCATGGTGGCAGTTGAGGTTGGAGAGCTGGAGTACAAATAAGCCCATACTGCATAACAAGGAATGAGCATCTTCATGCAAGTCCAAAAACCCTAAAGTCTTGCTCTTCTTTTTCATACAGGCAAACTTGAGATGAGTGTAGGCTAGACTTTTTCAGTAGAGAAATTGATATTGTACTTGGGCAGAAAGAAGTATGGGGCATCATGTGCTCTGGTCTGTAAAATGGAGGTAGTCTAGAACAGCTCATGGTACTACACATAATCATCACCTGGGACATGAATTTGTATAAATCTGTTCTTTGTTTTGTCACAGCATGCTAATGCATTGGTATGCTAATTGGTGGTGGAGAAGCATTTTGTTTGAATGGCCTTAAGTGTTTACTTGGTCATTGGCGCCGACTTTTCTCATTAAAACTCTAGGTTCCAGGTGTTGTACTGCGGGCAAGATGCCATAAATTTCAAGGTTTTGTAGGGCCATGCACCTTTTGACCTCAGGGTGCACAAAGCAAGGCTTTTTGTCAGGCCCAGGTACAGTTCCCATCTTCTTCTCCTCAAGGTTTTTCTCCAATAGGTTACATCCCAGCATAGGAGTTTTTGAACTGTGAAGAGTCGTTGTCAAAGATTTGAATATTGTGTAATCTGAGATCAATCGTGAGCAAGATGAGTTTGATGTCTGGCAAAATTTTAATATGTGGACTGGCATCATGGGCACACAATGATTCTCTCTCTGTGGTCATGGGTGTCTTCAGGATATACAGATTTGAGACTCCAAATCGAGATGTTGCCAAACATGGTAACACAGTTTTCTCTTTCTATTGACCTTGTCAAATTCTATGGATTGGAAGCAAATTTGTCGTGTGTGACAGATCAGAGCTACTGGTCATATCTAAGGTGCATGATGACAAACAAGTTGCTAGGTGCAATTGCGATTTTAATAAGTGCTCACTTGATCATTGGGCATTACAAAATTTTGAGATTTTATAGCTGTGCGTAGTTTTTTCTGGGCATCACTGACATCAGCCCCAAATCCCAAAATGGTATTGCTGTTGGCTGAGTGTATTTATTGAGGAAAGCCTTTTGATAAGTTAAGAGTTTTCTTTGTTTTTAATACCGTACAACCAGAGAGACTCAGACTTATACTGCATGTGCCTAACAACTCCTTCTACTTGCAAAATCAAGTCAAGGTTGTTCAGACTAGCTGGCAGAGGACTATCACAGATCTGCACAAGTCAGTAAGAGGCTTCATGAATATCATCAAACTGATCCCTGCAATCAGTACGAGGCCACAACTATGAGAATCTGAGCATGATCTTCCTCTACAATGTATGTTTGTTTCTCAGGCTTGTCTGTCTGTCTACATGATTTTACTCTCTAACTTCACCAGGAACTTAATCACCACCACAATAAAAACTCTTGCCCCAGGGACATTTAACAATCAGAGAACTGTCAATGCTTGGATAATTTGTGTCTCTGACACCTTGATCTGCACCCTCAACCTGATCTGTGCATCACTGTTTGTGAATTGAATAATCAGCTAGATGCTGTCTCAGATGCAGGATGCAGATCTTCTGGCTGGTTCATCATCCAAACACAAATCATTAGTTCTTGGAATTTGTTGCCTGCTGCTGGATTAGCCATTCCTGCATTATTCTGGTGTAGACATGAAATCTGTGTTGCTCATGATCTCAGTGGCAAAGACTCCCTACAGATGATGATGAAGATATATAGATCTTTGTGCATATCTTTGGTGTGTAATTTGCTGCTTGGACCTACTTGGAGATGATCTTCAAGCATTGTTGAGGATAAACTGGGTCTTGACAGCAAACAATTTTTAAGTATGAGTGTCAAAATATTACTTACATTAAATATGGACATATATAACATGACATTAATGTGGCAACAAATTTGCAACTGTATGACATTTGTTGTATACAAATCACACTGGAATGTGATGGAGAAGTCATCAGTTTGATGTTTGATGATCCAAGACTGAAGTCCTTCAAACTTTGATTAATCTCTGCATTGCTACAACTGGTACTATATTGTCTCATCATGAGAAGACGATCAATGTCATCTCATCAGAATAGTGTTTAGAGGATTTGACATCATCGTAGTACAAATCCAAAATTCTTCAATCTTTTCTGCTGCCCAATCCATGATATCACCAGTTCCAGACATGACACAAATCAGATATGATATCAAGTACACAAGTTGCCATTGCAGTGATCTTCACATGTCCTGCAATGACCTGCTGCTGCAGAATTGATTGAGTGCAGCAGCCTTCAACAAGCTGCTGGTGCTCATGAGATCAAAAGACCATAGATCTAGAGTCGTATAGGGAATTGGAGGTTAACAAAATCTCAAAGACTAGCATGACCTGGCAGACGTATTCCAGGGAGCTCCAAGGTTTACTTGAGGGAGCTAGCTAGGACTGCTACATGAATTGTGGGCTTTTCCAGCCCGAACTTCAATTGTAATCCTGTTGTTCACATGGTGAAATTGTCGAATGTAGCTAAGTATTCACAAGCAAATACAACTTTGTCAGCTGCAAAAATTTGAGAGACTCAAAAAAGAAGAAGTTCCGGAATCATGTCATGGGTGTTCTTTCAAGGATCTAGCCCAGAATCATGTCATGTCTTTCAAGGATCCAGCCCGGAATCATGTCATGGGTGTTCAATGATCCGGCCGCGTGAGACTTATTGCTAGAGAGATTCAGGTGAGTCCTAGAGTTTTTTACATACCAGGAGGCGCTGGAGGTGGTCCTTGGCCTGATCCAGGACGGACAATATCCTCCAGAAGCCCTTGATCTGAGGCTCCCCGACTAATTTCCTGACTACTTTTCTGCAAACTTTCCTCACTAATCTGCTGACCGCCTGCACCACCTGATGAAGAAGACCTAAGAATGTTCAACCGTGCTGCAGCTTGCTGTTGCTGCTGCTGACGATCGGCCTCTAGTAGCTGCTGTCTTATATCTTGTTGGCTTCTTTGCATATTGAGTGTCACGGATCGAACAAAGTCTAGCTGCTGCCGCTGCTGTTGCTGCTGATGGTGATGAGAACCAGCAGCAGTAGCAGCTTGAGGACTAATCAATGTGTTAGAAGAACTTGGGTTCCTATCACCCCTAGTGCTGATTGTTTCTTGGCCTGGAGACCCTGCTCTTGCTCTAGAAAGAAGTGATGAGCCGCTTTCCCCCTGCAGCTGTTGACCACTACTTGGCCCCGGATTCGTTATCATCTGCCGTCGGGTCTCCTGCTGTTGCTGCTGCTGAATGAGAGCAGTAAATGGGCCAGCTTGAGCTGATGATCCAGATGCTGATACTGAGCCACCAGCTTGCTGCAACTGCCACTGACGAGCAAACTGAAGCATGGCTGCTGAAGAAGAAGAATCCGGGGCTGATCTGATGCCAGCAGCAGTTTGACCTTGACCTTGCGGCATCTGTCTAGGAATGAGCTGGGGCAAACCTGAAGATGATGATCTAGAAAGAAAATCCTGGTGAGAGCCTGCTGTGAATTGCATCGGCTCCTGTTTAACAACAAAAGATTCTTGTAGTCCCAACAATGATCGGGGAGCTCTGAGAAGCCCCTCTTGTAAGCTGATGCTGCTGGTACTGGCCCCTGCAAGACTCGGAGCTGCAGACTGATCTACTAATTGTTGGCCAGGCGCCGCAGCACCTAACCCTACTAGACCTGAAGTACCAGGTCCTCTAGCAGCAACCGAGTGTTGTAAACTTGCAAAGTTGGATGGAGCTGGAAAGTTCAAGCCGGCGAGTCCCGGCGCCATGTGGCTTGAACCTGGAAAACCTCCAGGACCTTGGAAGCCACTGTGGGGTGGAGCGAAGAGCCCACCACCTAGTCCCAGTACTGGCCGCTCGCCGAAGAATCCATGAGACGGGGAGGATCTATGGAAGCCCGGCGTCTGATGAGTGTGCGTGCCTTCGTAGGTGGTGATGACTAAGCCTGAATCTTCACATGAGCGCTCCACTCTCTTCCTCACAGGACAATTGGGCGTTGTGCATCGATAGTAGTTTCTGCGCATGCGTAATACATGACAGAGAACATCATACAAATTGATCAATCCAAAATCTTGAGCTGCTAAAAAGTAGTTCATGATCTCATCAACAGCAATGGGATGATCAGTACGAGATCCTTGATCTAGAATTGTTTTCAAATTCCTCAGCCTGCAGATAGATGCATGGTTTGATCTTGGTACCTGGGATGGGGGCTGTTTTTGACGGCTTTCTGACCATACTTGCGCCACTTGAAGCCGTCGTCCATGATATCCACATCCGTTCTGGTCTTGATGGCGTACCGGGGCTCTCGCACCCTCTTGGCTCCGCCTTTCTTCCGTGGCCTGTTCCTGGACACAACGCGCGCACTACCCAACAAATTAACATCAGCTAGCTGCACATCCCTTTTCCTTCAACCCAAAAAATAAAATCCCATGTTCTTGCAAGCTGATCTCCCTTGTAATTCAGAATGAATGCAAACATCATGCATAATACAATTATCATCATGCAGGAATCTGTAGCAACAGCTTCCGGCAGATTCTTCATGCTGAGCAAGAGGATTCAATTGAACAATTATATAGCCTTGAATCAGACATGTAGTCCAACAAGAACTCTAGATCATGGACTAGTTCCCACAGCAATATATATCATCTTTTGTGTCCAAGGATCATGCGCTGATTCCCACAATACGATGATCTATCGCACAATTCATGAGCAGGATCGCGACAGCTGGTGATTTGAACTAGACCAGCTCAAGAATTCTTCAAGAGCTCTCATCAGCTTGATCATCCCATGATTTCACTAAACATCCAATTAAGAACTCAAGCTGCAGCGCTCCATTCTGATGATTGCTGCACGTCTATGCTACTTTTGTTCCCATGAATTCGCTGCAGGATTTTCATGAAACCGCGTCCTGGACCCAATTGGCAACGCTGCACCATCTCTACATGATTCTTAGAAACCAGCTAAAAGCTTATGTCTTTGGCGTAACTTCCAGGTGTACGTAGATCTATCCGCATGATCGAGCAGCTGACGCGACCTATCGTGATTTCACACCATGCATGCAAAGACTTTGACATGTACAGAAGAAGAAGAAGAAGAAGAAGAAGAAGATACGGCACAGCTTGCAGGATCTCTTGCCCAGCTGCAACTGCAATATCCAAGATATGATCTTCCTGGGTCATGGATTGTCAGAGCTTACAGAGAATGCTGCTGAAGTCTCTTGGACTCGGATCCAGACTTTGTAGACTGTTCTTCCCCACCAGCTTCCTCCAACGAACGCTCCGGCGTCTTCCTCTTGGCACTACTTGCGCCCTCTTCGCCCGCCGGGCTCGCTGCCGTTTGGTGTCGGCCACGGCTGCTACTCCGCCTTTCGGCGTCGTCGTCTCCCTCACTCGATGAACCCAGGGACAACGATGAGGTCGGCGTCTCAGTATTCATCGTCGTCGACCTCCCTCTAGCTGCAACACCGGCAGCTGCTGGCGGCTCGACTGCATCAGCAGGACCTCTGGGCCCGGCGCGAGGAGCTACTGCTGGGATTGGAGTCTGCTGCATCGAGCTTATGGACTCTAAGCTAGCGGGATGCCACATTCTTCCTTGCGGTGGCCCGGCGCCATACAAAGATTCGGAGCTGGTGGGCTGCACGGCCGTAGAGCTTCGACTTCGACGGCCTGCTGCAGCCTGTGCAGCGGCATCGAGGCCGGCCGACGAGCTCGACATTCTGAAGTTCCCCAATTGCGCATCGAAGCTCTCATGTGGTCGACCGGCTACAAACTCGACGTCTTCGGGGCGATCGGAAAACCTAGAACTGTAACTGCTTGGACCAGGTCCTGGAATCTGGGAACCACCGACCACAACACCTGAGCCTTGTTGCTCGAGTCCCTCGTCCTGTATGAACCAAGCTGGAAACTCGGACATGAACTGTAGGTCTCGATGGAAACTGGAGGAACTGCCCGGGGTATCAACGACGTCGCGGTAGAGCTGCTCTGATTCTTGTTTGCCAGCCTCTTGCTTTGTCTGCAACGATCTCGGCACTCCGGTAGCAGGATGCCTGGAAGCTGAAGATGAAATAAAGGGCCAAGGGTTCAATGCGGAACCAGCAGAACCGCCGCCGCTGCTCCCCGGCGGCATTCGCGTAGCGTAAGAACTGGATCCAGCTGCTGCAGAAGCGTCATGCGTAGATGCAGCAGGAGAAGGCGCAGCACTAATTTCTTCCTGTTCACTCTTCAGACTGCGAAGAATCTGGTCCAGGTAGCTCTCCTGCAGGCTATGCATACCTGAGTCTTCTCCTTCCTCGTTCGGCGGCTGACCCGCCATGGCCGCCACTCCTCAGAACTTTTATTAAGACGGAGATCTACTGCAACGCTCCCAGGAATGATCTAGAATCTGCAGTAAGAGGCCGAGGCGTTCCAACCCAATTGCCATTTTTGTGAGACAATCTCCACGGGCTGCACGCGGCCCGGCTAGGTTAGAAACTCGCAGTATACACACCTGACGCCGACGAGCTTGGGTGGCTTGCGCAACAAGATTAATCTTGTGACGTGTGCCAAACAGCGCACAATTGCTTTGCAGCTCTTGATCGATGAGCGGAGACTATTGGAAACTTCTTGATGAAGCTTGCGATCTATTTGCAGCCTCTAGCTAGCTACACCACGTCTGCTGTCAGTCACTCACCAATAAGTTCAGGATGATCATCGAGGAGCTCGAATCTTCTTCTTCTTCTCCTTTCAGTTGAGCACTGCAGCTAAGGCCACGATCCAGCGCAGCTCAATTCCAAAGACTAAAATGTTGTGGGACTTTCTCCAAATCCTTGAATTCCAAATTCTTAAGAAAAAAATTACAGCAGCAGAGGAGGAGAGATCAGATGGGAAAAAGATGTGAAAGACAAAACATGGAGCTGCCGCGAGCGGGGATGATCAACGATACCCAGCCCTATATGTGAATATTGACACAATATCAAGCTGGTTTCAAACTCCGGATCTGTCCAGAAGTGCACAAGCCCTAAAGCCAATATCTAGCACCCACTCGACTTCGACAAACCAGGAATTCTCCTGCAATGCTCCCACAAAGCTGAGAGATTTGGAAGCAAAGCTCCATGCGAGCTGATGAAAGTGTGCGACAAAGTTTGGAAACTGTTTCTCGGTGCAGCTCCTCGCCGGTGTTATAAGACAAGGTGGCTCAGCTTCAACCTGATTCAGATCAAATCTATTGCAAGCGCCAAACTCTAGAAGTCACAGTGCGCGAGCTTTTTCAAGCTCAAGCTAGCTATAGTGCAGGCCATTTTGGTCATCAAAACTTTCCAGTAACAGAGCCTTCCAAGTTTCAATGCATTTAGGTCTTTGGAAGTTCTGCGTCTAGACGTCTAGAGGCTGTGTGGGTGGTGTTGAAAACCTACACTCGAAACGTCATGAGTTGAATGCATTTTTCTACAGGGCCCGCTGCTCTAGAACATGAGAATCAGCTTGAGTGCCTGCAAAGTGCATGCGCCAAGCTGTAACCAAAAACAACTCTAGTACGAACATCTCTCGAATCATCACCTTTCAAAGCATGTGAAGGTCTTGACAAAAGAATTGATCAATCTATGCGAGCAGACTTTAAACCTCCTGATGCTGAATATGGTCCTAGTCAAGCTGCTGCTACAGGCAGCAGCGATGGAGATCTAGATCTGTACAGCTAGCTAGCTGTTTGTTATTACTACCACCCAGAGACAATATGAGCATTTAAGAAACACCCAAGAAAAGCTAACTCTGCAGCCCCAATTCTTAATGGCAAATAACTAGTAGAAGTCTAGAAGCCAACGGCTTGGAGTTGTACAGCCAGCTGCTGGCAGCACACAATCGCCGTTGGACACACTCTGTTGTGCAAGCACTAGAAGATCAAAAAGGGTAGAGGGGGAGGGGGGTGCGGGCCGAGCTGGGACACAAGTAAGTCGACTACCTGTGAGCTGACTTCTGGCACACACACGCTGATGAGAAAGGTCCACCGTGATATCATGATGATCAGCTTGGTCCACCATCTGAAAAGTCCAGCAAAGGTTTGACAATCAAAAGACCGGCGCCCTGACTGGCTTCCTGCGTGCCTGTGTGCCTGCCTGCCTGCCTGCCTGCCTGCCTGCCAGTGTTTGTTTCAAATCACAGCAGCTCAAGCCAACAGGCCACAGAAGAAGATTCACAGAAGAGAGAGAGCGCTAGCTAACTCTCGAGTACAAAACTAGCGGCACTGCAGCAGGATCGGATGATCAGCTTCTCAGAACCTGAAGAACAAGATTCGAAGAAAACCCAGCAGCAAAAAAATGAAAAATAAATCAAAAAACGCAACCAATTTCCTAGAAATTCAAACAAACTTGTATGAAAACAATCCCTGGACCTAAATTTGCTAATTTCCTCATGAACAGTGAAGTTATAGTATCCCTAAACTAGTGACCAAAATTACTTGGAACAATTATCTGCTGGGCTCAGGTAATTCGGGGCGAAATCAATGCTTGCTGCAACAGGACAACAAAAATCAGCTGCGCTTGCAACAGGAGGACAATCTCCAACAATAATACAATTTACACATGATCAGAAGTTTCTTCGGTTCCAATTTCACTGGACACAAGTCTTGTCCATAATTAAAGCTCTCTGATCTGCTGGACACTTACATGAAAGTACCCAATAATATTCTTTAATTTATTGTGTATCTCGACTCTGCGTGTTGTTGTTTTTCTGCTCGTAACTTAATTATGTTCTGAAGATGTGATCGACGTCTAGACTCTCTATTGTAAGAGCAATTAAATTAATTCGCAGCTTGAATCCACCAAATTTCAGCAAATCCCAACATCTAATTCATTCCCCTGTTGAATCCATGAAATTTTCGCAAATCCCAAAATCCAATTCACTGTTGAATACATGAAATCTTCGCTAATCCCAAAAATTAATTCCCTTGAATCCATGAAAATTTCGCAAATTCCCAAAACGAATTAATTCCCTGTTGAATATTATATATATATATTCTTTTCGGCAAGTTGTAATTCTACTCAGGCCCTGGGCGATGGTGAATCCACACAAAATTCATTTCAAACAACAAAATTTCATATAATTGTAAAGTAGATATAATTTTGTGCTGGGGTGCAAGAATCATTATTACTAACTAAAATAAATAAATGTTCCATGATTCCAATGAAATTGTGCAATCTCGCCTGAGCTCGAATTATTACAGTGGAACAAATTCGTGAATTGGGGGATATGCAGCAGCTCAGTGTTCTTTTTACGAATTTTTGTTTGTAGCCAAAGTGGCTATCATCCTTAGGGAAGATTTAGCCAAATCTGGCTATAAACCAAATATGAAGTACAGACCTTTAATCTGTCTTTCTATATTTTTGGTTAGACACTGAAAACCGATTATAGAAATACAGCGATTTTTAATATTTTTTCTGACCTCTGGCGATTGAAAACCTCCAAAAACACTTAAATTTTCGAATTTTAAAATTTAAATTTCACGTTTTAGCAAAAAGAAGGCTGAGACTCCAGCTTCTCACCCAAAATAAATTTAAATCTAGCAAAAAAAAATTAATTTTGAAAATCTAGAAAATCAAAAAGGGGGAAGTCAGCTAATAACTTGTTGGTACTTAGCGACAGGAAGATTGATTTGATTTGAACTGTGGGCGGTGTGTGTGAAAGCGATGGAGTCAAAAGAGGGCCGCATGTTGCGGCTTTTGACCGCCGCTGCAGTCGCCGCTGTTTTTCACCGTCGTGGTGGTGGGCAGGGGTGGGCGCGGGGGGGGGACGGGCGGGACGGGGAGGGTGTTCACGCGCCAGCTGCGATTGATCAGTAGTTTCGACGTCGCTTGACTAGTCAAATTTGCTTTTAATGCTCTTGTTTGTACTGTAGAAGTAGGGAGCGACTTTTTAGCCTCTTTCGCTTCCGTTGTAAGAAGTGAAGGAAGAAGGGAAGGCGCAATTGCTGACTGTCCAAGTTGCTGCTGGGTTCAAAGTTATAGGCTAAGCCTTCTTTTCTAAGGAATTTTTGTTTGTAGCCGACTTGGCGATCATCCATACAAAGATATATATAAAAGTAGCCATCATCCCTAGGAAGCTTTAGCCAAATCTGACTATAAATCAGAAAATAAATCACCACTCTTTAATCATCCTTCTATATTTGTGGCTACACAACGAAACCCAAGTATACAAAAATTTGCTATTTTTACTCACTTCTGGCAACTTGCAAACCCCCCAAACTCAGATCTTTTTCAAAATTTTAATTTGAAATTCTCTTTTCTCAAGGCGAAATTTCCCGAGTGAAAAAAGGGCCGAGAGACTCCATCGAGGATGGGAATCAGAAAAGTGGAGGAAGCTGCTGATGATGACTAATAGCTTAGAACTGTGCTGATGATGACTATTAACTTAGAACTGTGTCTGGAAGACCGTTGTGCAGGACCCGGAAGAAAATTTCAGTGTATTTGCAAGTCGCATTATAGAGTATAACATTTATAACATTTTTTTCCTGCTTCTTTTTGCAAAACATGGAGAGAGAAATGCTCCACCAAATTATAGAATGGAGAAATCTTGTCAATTATTGGATACATACTCTGCAATAGTGGCATGAAACAAGAAGCTCCTGGGTTTCCACCAATTTTTTTATTTTTCTCTTCATTATAATTTCCTTAAATTTCAACATTTCAAAGAGATAATTTCAAAAAAAATTCCAACATTTTCAAAAATTAATTAATTACTGCCAAACCTGAAAGGGTACTATGGTGTAAAACATAATAATATTCCTGAGATGTCATTTACATGAAAACTTATGTTGTAATTTTGTTCTGCAATTGTGAGCAACAATGTATGTACATACGGTATAAGAAGCTTGAAGAAGCTGGGTAACTTACAACAGATGAATCTGCTTGTGTTAGAAATATATTATTATTCTTTGCAAACATATATATATATATACATATATATATATATAGGATCGAGGACAGTGATGACCAATAAGATCCAAAGCTAACTAGCTGTTAGCATTTCAGCAAATTCCACTTGACTGGCCAGGAGTCATAGAAACTCATTATGCCAAACAGCACCAGGAAATTCCTACCACATGTTGCATGTGGACATGAAAACAAGAAAAGAAAGAAACCCCAGAAAGACGTTACATCCATATTGTACCTAGTTTGATGGACCTCTAGTTCTTTCTTTTATGTAAGTAGCTATGGACATGCAGCAGCAGCAGCAGCCAGGAGGTATGCAAACCAGAGAAAGAGCCTGAGCTGGATCCTTCCTTTGCTTCCTGAATCCTCAGTATTTACCACAATTTTTATGTAGCAACGCACTTGCTTGCTTGCTCACTCCCTAGGCTTCCCTCCAAGTATACAAAACGCGGTCTGGTGCTGACTGGTGTTTTTAATATATGAAGTTTTTTTATTCAGCAATAAGTGGTGATCATCCATAGGAAGATGTAGAAAAAGTGACGATCACCCATAGAAAGATTTAACCAAATCTGTTTATAAACCAGATAACAAGGACAAATCTGTAATGATCCTCCTGAAACCAAATATAGAAATCTGGCGACTTTTCCTTATGTTTTCTGACTTCTGGTGCAGATTGAAACTCTAAAAGGGAAATGCGTTTTTATTTTTATTTTATTTTCCTTCTGGAGAAAATTTCGCCAGTAAAAAAGAAGGCTGATAGCTGCCGACATGCCTATTTCCCTGCCTCCCTTCCCATCCCACCCCACTATCCTTAGTGGATGCCGATAATTCAGCAACTGTTCATTTGGCAGTTTGGCTATGGATCTGGGCCCCCTCCCTTTTTGAAATCATCTGCATTTCTCTTCTTCAACCATTTTGTAGTGAAATTCTTCACTTTGTTGGAATTTCCCGGTTCCCAGTTCCAACAATATTTTGAAATTTAAAAGAACCTCTGATTCCTGTTCAAGGATTTTAAATCTTTTAGACAGAACCTCCAGTTCCAGCCTCCAGGTTCTTCAGATTTCCAAGACTCTTCATTCTTGGTTCTTCAAAAAACTAAAATCTTATGCAGTTCCAATTCCAAATTAGATCCAGCTCTACTTGCCTACTCACAGTCCAAAATTGATTTTGAAAAAAATTTAGTATAATAAAATCAATAAAAAGTGACCACCTATATCAATTTCGTGCCTAAACCCACAAAAATAATAATAATAAAATATTTGTGTACTCAAGACATGTTCCAAAAGTAACAACTGCACGCCTAATGCCACCATTCCACCCTACCCGAGCCCCAAATCTATTATTCCAAAAAATGTATACCCGAATTTCTTTCTCAAACTAACAACATGTGTAACCCCCAATGCATTAGCTTGCATTTATGTGTTGCATTATCTGACTCAATATTTGGTTTTTCTTATGATCTGCCAAAAACAGAAGTAGCAAAGTAATTGACATCCCATACTATTTCAAAAAAGTCATGTTGACGACACACAACTCTACAAGTCTGCAGTGTGCACATCACATGATGAATCATGATTTTGTTCAAAAGTAAACACTGTGAAGTCAAGAAGAATTTGCACATGTGTACACATTCAAGGCAGAATTCAGCCAGATTCCGGAAGCAAGGCACTTGAATTTTCCCACACTATATTATTCTATTGTTTCTCAAAACATGATCCAAAAACTGGGAAGAAGGGCCACATCCTTTTTTTCTTTGTGCACACCTGTTTTTAAAAAATTGAAATTTTCTCTCTCAAATTCAATGAATTCTTTTTTAAATCATCAGAAATTCTTTAATTCAAAACTCTTTTAAAATTGCCAAATTTCTATGCACTGATCAACTTGGTAGCAAAAATATTAACAATAAGTTTTCCTTTCATATTTTGGAAATAGCCAAATTTGTCTAAATTGGCTTATGAATGACTATGGCCTCATCTACATCACAAAATCGAAAAATAAGAACTGAAGGATCTCAGCTCTGTTAAAAAATTGTCAATATTTATTACAAAATCAACTCTGATGATGAGTTACAAACTGATGACAATGTTTTTGCCTTCACATCTTATATCCAAATAAATGTCATGCCATCAAAAACTAACATTCAGCAAACTAACTCGGTGTCGCACGCACACACACACACATATGTATAAATGGGCAGCCTAGCCCCATGCGGTGCTGGGCCCCCAAGAAGCCCACAAATCATGGCTGGATAAAAACACTCAATGGGTGGTGCGAAGGTGCCTGTGCTCTGTCATGGAGTGTTTTAAGAAGGGCCGTGTGAAAGATGTTAGCTGCCAAAACACATCCTTCATATTATCATGCAATCATGTGGCTCACAACTCCAATGTTAGCTTTCAAACTGTGGCTGCCTAGTGTGTATACACATGGTCCCAATATACATTAAAACACTTTCAAGTTGAAGGGACCACGCAGGAAGCTTCTATCTGCGCTCTCTCTCTCTCTCTCTCTCTCTCTCTCTCTCTCACACACAGATGAGCCATATGTATTTCTGGTTGCTTGCACTTGTTACCTACTACTGGAGTCCGCCCACAAAGAGGGAGGGAAGGAGGGGGTGGGCTCCAAGCAGCAAACTTTTCAGGAATTGAATGTAATCCCTGTACTTGTACCTAAAAAACATTGTAACAATAATTCAGGGCCTAAAGCATTATAAAGAACCAGAAAAAATTATATATATAATTTTAAATTTAGAAATGATCCAACTTTTGACATAAAGATCAAAAATAAATAAAAATTAACGTCTTTCAATCTCATCATGAAACCATTAACCTGAATGTGTTCTTTTTTGACAATTTTTTTCATGTTTTTGACCCCCAAAAAAAGACAGAAATTTCTTGATTTTTATTTTAGTGTAAATTTGACTAGTTTGGCTAAATGTTTTGCAAAATAATTGCAAATTTTTATATTAAAATTGGATGGGGAAAACACCAGTTAGGCCTTTCATTGGACTTACGGAATATTGATTACAAAATTTTGAAATTGAAAGTGAACAATTTCAACTGTATTTGTGACTTACTGTTATTATGTTAAAGTTGATATGAGACTTCTGTTGTGTTGCAAAGTAGATAACTTGAGGTCAAGTTTGTATTAAAAATTTTGTCTTTCTGAAAAGAACCCCAAAGTGGGAACCACAGCCTACTCTTTCCAGGGGTTGTGCTTGATTGCACCACAGTGTGATGATGACGATGATGATAAAGCTGATGAAGAGTGTTCAATTATTGTTGTTCCAGCTTGTGATCATCATAGGTGAACAGCAGGGGGGGGAACACAGGGAGGGGAAGAAAGCATGAGGACAAAGCCCATATTTGCTTTAGGCAATTTCTCATTGTTGGATAACAACATCCCCTCATGCCAGCCAGCAGCACACATAGAATCATAGACAAGAATGACCAGAACACCAGCAGCAAGCAGGTCTATTGTCCACAATCAAATCCACCTGATTACTTGACCCATCACCCACCAGTTGTTATAACTTATGACTTATCAAGGAATTACAACTGAGTTACCTACCAAGGTTCAGCTGTCATAAGCAGTGTTGTGCAGGTATATTGTCTTTCATATATCCTAGGGTAAAGGGTATATATAAATTTTCAGTTTATTTACCCAATGGATAAGGGTATATTATGATTTTTTTTCCATTAGGGTGGGATCTGGGTAAACAAATTTTATAATTTTGAATAGATAGTAAGGTCTGGGTACCCTTATCATATCCCCCTGGTTAGGGTTTAAAAAAACAGTGAATAAATTTATCTTATTTATTGAAACATGGGAAAAACAAAATTCACACTTTGAAATTTATTTAGACAACTTTCATAGGCCTAAATCCAGTGGGACTATGCACATATGTGATGTCAAATTACAATAAAAAAATTGCATGAGAATGTTTCAATTTTTAATTCCTAAACATACATAAAATGAGAAGCCATTGACATCAAATTGGACAACATGCCACTTGCCCTACTAAATATAAATGTAAATCTAAGAATCAAAATTTGTCATACCAACAAGTTCAACCTAGTGATCTAATTGGTCTTCAAACTCCTCTTCAATTTGATCTAAGAAATCTATTTCAACATCCCCAAAGTCATCAAAAGACTTAACCCTTACAAATGCTTGACAACTAAAGTGTGGATCATCTAGCTAATTCTTGAAAATTAAAGCAAGTTGATATAAATTTTTGATTCCAAGTCAACATCTATGAAGCCCTATCAAAACCTCAACAATAAGAAAAATCCATTATGCTTCAATTTAGCTTCTCACAATACTTAAAATCTAATGACCCAAGTATCCAACAACAAGAAACTATAACTCATGTGTTTTCCATCATTTTAATGGGTCTTCACAAAACTTTGCGACCAATTGTCAATTTTGAAAACATGCAAGTCCCATCGCACATATAGTCAAAAACAAATTGTTAGCATTACACATTTGATTTAGATATATTTTATTAAAATCTATGATTGCAAAAATTAAAAACTTACATGTTTCATGACAATTTGATCTTAAGTCAATCTTGCACCAAACATCAACAATAGTCATTCTTGGGAGGTAGAATTTGATGGGTGTTTTGCAAAAGGATGAGTTTTTTATAAGTTGAACACAAAAGGTGAATTAGAGTTTCAAAATCATACCTTGTTCTAATTGTGGGTTTTTCTATTCCCACATCACTACTCAAAATAAAAGGATCCTTGAATATGGGATCAAGCATTAAAGCCAACATCATGTGAGTTCTTTTAATCAAATTGATGCAAACAGTCCAAAAATGGAACAAACATACAAATGACTTCTAATCACATGGACTACTTGCTAACAAGAGCAATTTTGCATCAATTGAAATGGGGGAATAGAGCTCATTTAGATTTCTAATTCAAGTCTCTCATTGGTCAATTTCACACAAAGGTTAATTGCATTTGCAAATGCATCATTCAACAACCAATAACCATGACATTGATTTAGCACATAGCTTGATACGACCTAAGCCAAGGTTGAAGTAATGATTTTTGCTATGGCCTAAATATGTGGTGTTGGAAATCTACCTTATAAAACCAATGTTTGTTGATTGTAACAAACATGAATAGTAACCCTAAATTCATGGGCTTGTTGGAACATTGTTAAATTCAAAGTAAACTTTATTTTCATTTATGTGATTAGTTTCCATGTCACAAACTTACAACCAAACAAGCTTTTGTCCACTCTACCCCTCCTTTTCCTAAATTTTTTTGGCCATGTTTCAATTGAAGATTGTGTAGATTTTATGTTTACAAATTGAAACCTAAACTTACCTTCTTATTAAAAGTGGCATATTGGCAAGTTTTTAAAAGGGCATGACCAAAACAAACACCTTCAAGGGTGTAAGCAAGATATTTTGTACATACTTGGCACCTTGTTTTCTACTTGAAAACATGAAAAAAATAGTCTTTAAACTTTTAACCTTCCTCTAGCATTTTAAACAAATGAAATTTTTAGTTTTTTTTATGGGAATCTCTAGCATCCTTCTAGCTTCTCAAAGCAATTTGTGTCATATCATTTAGACTTTTACAAATATCCCAAAAGTATCCCCAACAATTACGTCATTTTTCAAAGGTTGGGAATGATTTTAGTTATCAAAACAAATTCCATTAACAAAAAAAATAATATTAAAATGTACAGCACTTCAATATTGAAGTGCTTGAAAAAAAAACCAAATATTTGCAAATATATTTCACCTACTTTCAAATTTCAAGTACTTGAACTTTATTTTTAAACTGCCACAAATTTTATGTTTAATTCAAATACTTGCAAGTAGTTTTTAAAAACATGATGATAACAATTTAGCTTTTGAAATCCATTCAAAAAAAAGTTAAGAAATAATGTACCCAAATATAATATTATTATCCTTATAAAATCATATACTCGTTAATCCTTTTATTTAAAAACCCCACTATATTGTTGCTTACACTACTTTTTTTATAGATTTTACCATGTTTTCACCATCAAATGGTGCTAATATCCCCAATTTTTCATAATTAACAATTTGTTTAAAAACATTTGTCATTATAGATTTTTTTTTAATTTTCATTTTTCAAATAGTCAATAATTTTGTTACTTAACATGTATTCCTTAAACAAAGTTTACAATTGACCAACAAAATTAATTATCATAAAAAAAATTTCCTCAACTAGAGAAATTGTGACATGATTTGGTTCCCAATCCAATGTTAAGAAATTAATCAAAAGGACAAAAGTATCAAATGCACCTTTGTTCATCCAAAGGTCAAATGTTACTATGATAAAAACTACAACAGTGACGTAGATGTCCAATTTGATTAGATGTCCACATTGACAAATAATCGAAAAGGTGAATAATGGGTGGACCAATTTGCCATAGATCCAAAATCCCTATTTACTCAAAATCTTGATCAAATTTTGGACATTACACTTAATTTACATTTGTTTCTTGCATATTTTTTCCATGTCATTAATGTCTCATTTACAATTTTTCTTTATTGAAGCATGTAAGCAAAAATACCATAAAACACCTCTTCCTCCAATGTGATATGGACTTATCAAACAATGCTCCTAATTAGCCCATTCAAAAGTTCATAAGTATGATCCTAGAATTCAATTAATTCATTTTTTGTACCCTTAGTTTCCTTATTATGATATCTTATTAATTTCAAATCCCTAACACATACCCCATCAATCAATGGACCGTATCATAGTCCACATAAAAATGGTAGTCACAAGTATGTTCCATGAATTTTCAATTCAAAAGTTTATGGCTTTTACGATTTTTTAGAATTTGTAAAAATATTTTGTGCATCATGTAGATCTTTAAACCAAGTTTATTTTAATAAATTTCAAAATTTATAAAAGAACATGGACATTGCAATGACAACCAGAAGGCATAATTGGCTTATGTGACACCCAAATTTGCACTATGAGAAATCACGTTTGTTGAAACCACACTACCCTGCAACTAACACTCAAAAAACAACTCATATACAACTATTATGCAACTATCCCTTGGGTATTTCAACTACTATGCAACTATCCCCTTAAAAATATTGTGTACTAATAAATAAACTACCAAGTTAGAAAAACAATTAATTATATTATAGTTGCAAGTGAGTTGAAAATGGGTCTTCTATACGATAATTTATACACATTGTGCATACATATGTAGTCAACCATGTTTGATTTTTTCAAGAGTTACATTGTAATTACATGTGGCAATTATTTTAGAACTATTAAAAATGTGTTACTAAAACAACAACTATGTTGCAACTAATGTACAATGTATATACATGCAATCATGCCACATGTCCACATTTCCACCACCCATTTTAAGATACATTTGTAATTAATTTTCGATTATGCTCATTGATACAATTCGTATGGCCACTAATGCGTCACTACTAAAGTACTATTGTTCAACTATTAATGACTATAATACAATTATTTATAACTTAATATGGATACATATTCATCAATTATTTATATTTTCATCATATGTGTTTCATTTTGAATGATTTAAAATCTTATGGGAATATAGGGTAGGAGTTTCTTTAGGTGTTACCACTTGGAACCATCACACCTTGATTTTTTGGCCCCATCAAACTTTGAAAAATAATAAGAAACATTTAAATAAATATTTTCATTTTTTTAATGAATACATTTATTAGGTTCCATAGATTTTGAAATTTCAATAACATTATTGTGTATTTTGATGTTTCTAATCCTTGCATTTAAAAAAAGTTTCAAGAATGTAATGATGGTTCCTTTCCATAAATTTTTTGGTTAAGAACAAAAATTTGAAATGTAATTTTGGAATTTTCCTGAGAATTTTTTTCCTAAGGTAATTTGAAAGTTAGATGAAAGCAAATTAAGGGTGACCACTTTTCACCAAAAAAGGTGATGTATAACAAATATTATAGTATGTAGTAAGCTAAAATCTTGATGGTATTTTTTGGCTATCCTAAACACAAGCAAAAAATTTAAAATTTTGCATGACAACATTTTGGAACTCAAATTTTACTTTGAGTGAAAATTAATCTTGATCCAATGATTATATGAAGAGGATTGGATAAAATTAATGTACATATAATATATAACTTATAATTTCTCAACGGCCATAGGGCCCCATGTTTGTGGTTCATGAAACAATTACCAAACAAAAAAAATTGAAAAAATAGTGCAATGCCCATCTATAAATCTCTTCCTCTTTGATATGGTAGTGGTTTTTTCCTTATATATATAGTGCATTTATTGTTCAAAAATGCAAAAAGCACTTTTTTTTTTAATGAAATTTCATCCAAAAACTTTAAATCTCTAAATGGTCCTAGATGTCATTCATGTATATCACTATCATACACCATAAAAAAATTCACCCAAGAATTCCATCCATAACCTTAATTTTGAAGTATATATGCAATTTTTTCAAACTTTGTGACAAGTTTTATTTTGTCACAAATATATTCCATATGTTTAAGTTTTTCATTTTTTATTGGATTTTTAAGAATAATTGATTAGATTAAATTTCAAGTTAATCAAATATACTTAAAACAAACAAAAATAATCCAAGATGTGATGTCCATACATTACCAAAAAAAGTAATTGCAAAAAAATTATACTTGTGATTACAATTTTTGGGGGGCTTAATGCACTTATGCGCAATCATTATATTTTTAGGTTTTTATTAAAAAATTAACTGAATAAACATAATTTAGTTATGAATTTCCAAAGTTAAGGCTATCAATTTATGAAGGGGTCATTTTAATTAAAAATAAAGATATTTAACAATTTCAAAAAAAAAATTCCAAAATAAACTTCAAACCATATATTAATGCATGCAATTGATAAACATGAGGGAAAAAAAAATTAGTTGTGAAAATTTAAAGTAAAGGGCCTAGGAAAGTGGTTTGGTTGTTTTTGGTTCCTTTTTCATTCCTTGAAGTGGTTTCTAATGATACCAACCAAGGATACTTTCACCCAGTGCTACCTTAAGTTTTAGACATGATCTTTGAAATGCAAGGGAAAATGCGTGATGAAAAAATAACAAGGAGAAATGAACTTTCTAACTTACAAAACTTTTTTTTTTTTTTTTTTTTTTTTTTTTTTTTTGACCCCTTTTTTTTTTTTTTTTCTTTTTTTTTTTTTTTTTTTTTTTT
>Ga0116231_10005193_pt1 | contig 25775 bp, 17 predicted proteins | sample S1TSphgellanicum_2_FD_89695 | JGI IMG/M metagenome (GOLD analysis project Ga0116231, IMG submission 89695) | Host-associated microbial communities from peat moss isolated from Minnesota, USA - S1T2_Fd - Sphagnum magellanicum MG | ecosystem: Host-associated > Plants > Peat moss > Unclassified... | reverse complement strand
GTTATGGTTCGCAAATGCGGGTTTTCGGAAACTTCTTTCTTTGTTGTTTGCGATGATATGTGGATCGCAAAATAGCCCCATGTTGTTGTAGTGATATGTAGGTTTTAAAACCTACCTATGATTATGTACAACCTACCTAGCTATTAAAATTTATTTTTTTATTTTTTCCAAAATACAATTAATATGCCATGTGGCAATTTTTTATTGTGCCATGTGTTATAATCTTGGACCATCATTAATAATCATAATGGACGATAGAAATCAATATTTTTAAAAAAAAATTATGTCCAAAAATCTTCATAATGCCATGTGTTAAATTTTAATAGATGGATGACAAATGACAACATCAACGTGACATGGGCATAGTTCTAATGGAGTTGCATAGTAGTTGAAAATGAGTTGTTTTGACTAAGTCACAATGGACTTGTAATGAGTTGCACCATATATATGGTGAATTGTAACTTTGTAACTCATGTAATTTCTCCGTTAACACTCATGGCGTATAAATATAGTGAGTTGCAAATGTCTTTTACAAGTCAAAAATTGAGTTGCAAGGCTAGTTACAAAACACCCCTTTTCCTCATAGTGAATTGGAGTGAAAAAAACTTCCCTTCTTGCTCACAAGAACATGGTCGATGCCACAAAGAAGGGGAGTAAGTTATTAGTGGAAGCCATGGATCAAATCAACACCACAAATGTAGTGTTGGAAAAGAAACAGTTAGAATATTTAAGAAAAGAGACCAAGTTATTAATTGCACCCAAAATGATATGCTTCAAGTTGTTTTGTACAATCTAACATAAGTGATGACTATAGTCTTCACTCAAGTTGTAAATAACAACAATAATATCAAGGGTTGCTATTGAGTATGGGACTATACCCATACTTGATGATGAGTTTGATCCAACTAATGAAAAGTTGTTACCTAATTAGTAGATGGGTGCATGAAAACAAATTAATGGCAAAGAAACATTCAAAAGATATTTTGTTTTGAAAGAAAAAACTTGTAGACATACCTAGATTCACATGATGATGTTTATTTGTCTTCCAAGGTAAAAAGATAGATCCTTTTGAAATATCTTGCCAAATCTCTTTTGGCTTTCAATGTGAGTTTGATTGCTTGCATCTTGATTTGCTACAACAAAAAAGATTTGTTGTTTTTCATGTGGGTTTGCTTCCAACTCTATTATTCAAAACAACCAATTAATGTTCATGTCATCTTCATATTTAAGCAAATTGTGCAACAAACAAATAAACACATTAGGTAAGAAAATGACATGTAGTTTTAATTTTTGCATAAGCTCCTTGAAAGTCTTTTTAAACATCCCAAAATCATTTTCAACTATCAAGTGACCGTTCTTATATTTCCAATTGTATAACAATTCTAATTTGTATGGTGCCCATTTTTCTTGAAAAGTGTCATAATCCAATTAATAAGGGGATAACCTTTATCACCCAACAAGTGAGGAGTTAGATCCTATTTACTCCGTTGTTAACATCAAACAAGCCTCTAAATTGAACATGCTTATACAAACTAAACTAGTGCAAGATTCTAGAGTCATTTACATTTGTCAACAAACCCACAAACACATCAAGAAATCCTTTTTTATAATCTGCAACTTGTGCAACAATTGAATACCCCTTCATCTTATGGTAGAAATAGTATGCAAGGTAAGGGGTGAAAGGTTTAAAAATCAAGATATGGGTGTTATCAATTGTATGATTGGCAACCCACAAAATTGCTTGAAGTCTTCCCTGACAACATCCATCTCTACTCCAATTGGCCAAGATATGAATTTTTAAACTACAACATTCATGGAAACAACAAATTTATGTAGCACCAATGACATTATGGACTTCCCAATTGCAAAATGTTCATTACAAATCAAGAAGCTAGCACCATGGGTTAATGTGTCTACAACGTAAGACACTTCAATCTCAATAGGGATTGTATGTCTATATTGAATATCCACACAACTTGCAACTTATCAACAATTCCAAACAATGTCATTTTTGTCATTCTAAAATTCTCTATTTGCCTATCATCATCATATTTAGTGAATAAAAATTAGGAGAACCATGTGGTGCTCCTCAATTTCACTTAGTGACCTAAATCTTGGGACAACACCTACAAAGAATTATACATCTATAGATTATGTAATGTAACTACATTGACTATAAGTTGTGTGTGGTTACGGTGGAAGAATGCGAATCCATAGACAAAGGAATATACAAATTAAAAACATAGTATATGATTTGAAACAACAACACACACCCCATTAAAAACACAACCTTTTTTTGTATTTCATCCATGGCACAAAAAAGAAAGAAGGTTCACAAAACTTATTAATTGTAGTGTGCAAACACGCAAAACAAGAGCATAAGCAAAAAGTCCATTGCAGATGCAACAAGAAGAATAGAATTTAACTTAGTTGTAAAAATGTTGAGCAAAATAACAATCTTGCAGGAAAGGGAAAGGACAAAAACCATAAAAACTTGGAAACTTAAAGCTTGAACAACCTAGAAATAAAAACACAAAATAAACCAATGTTAATTTTAAAAAACATAAATGAAACACAATAAAAGAATATCAAGTGAAGAGATGATATCATAGAAATCAAAATCATGAAAAATAAAGGTCGGGATGCTTACATGATCATAAGAAGTAATGTGAAACTTCAAACATAATGAAAGTAGATAAAAAGTAGCAAAATCACATAAGCCGAAATTGCGAGAAATGAAGGGTAATGCATTTTTATGATCATAAAAAGTAACACCAAGCTTCAAATAAAATGGAAGTAGATGAAAAATAACAATTTTGCAAGATAACAAGAGAAGAATAGAGAAAATAAACAAAAGCTTCAAAGGAAAATAACTTTGTAGGAGAACAATAGTTTCAAAGGAGAATAACTTCATAGGTAAATAGCAGGGGAAGAATAGAACAAATGAGCAAGAGCTTCACAGAAGAAGAGAAGAAGAGCTTTGTAGGGGATGACTACTTGGGCGTGCAAGCTCAATGCACAAGAACCTTGAAAGGGGAGCACAAACATTATGACTAGTGTGAATCATGATGCTTGCAAGTACATCATTGAAGTTTCCTAACCCTAAAATAGCCATTATTGGGTACTAGCCTTACAGGTAAATAACTTTAGTTTAGGGCACATGATTATCTAGGTGTTAACTAAGTGTTAGAAATTTTAACATTAGACCCTCCAACACTAGGCATGAATGTAGCATAAGGGACCTATGCAAGGTGGAGACAAGTGGGGCCCCAATATTGGTAACACCCAACCCCAAGAACCTTGCCCAGTTTAAAGCCCTCTTGGAAAAGAAAAAATTCTTGTAAGTTGTGATGGGTGGCTGCCAAGTATCACTCGAAAGAAACGATGTGTGGAAAGCATGGCATGTTTTCAAAACAAAATGCCCATGACATTTTTATTTCGCTCTGGAGGACATTTTGTTTTTTATGAGAAAACATTGTAGCTGCAAGTCAAATTTTGACACATTGTGAGTAAAAGATCTCTCTATTGACATGTTTGCAAAATATGAGAGCACAGAAGATGCTTCCATAACAGTTCTAAAAGATGCTCACACTGGATACAGTTGCTTGGCATGCCATGGTTATTGGACATGTAAAATGTGGGAAAGGACAGAAGTCATTGGAAACTATACTTTTGGCAAAATGCAACAGGAAGGGTGTTGAAACAGAGTCTGTCACTTTTCTTGAGGCCTTGTATGCATTCACGAATCTAGTAACTTGCTCAAAGGAGCCATACATGTTCATGAGTACATTGTTCAAACTGGTTTTTGAATGTAACTTGTTTGTGGATAATTGGCTCATCATCATGTATGTCAAATTGTGGCAGAGTGAAGGATGGTTAGATATGGTGAGCAAAATGGTAATTGGAGTTGAGTATTATCAATCAACCCATCTTGTATTTGGAGTTGCTCCATATGGAGGATCCCACACAATTGTAGGTAGTGTGACTGTCACAATGCCGTGAAATTCATTAACAAATTAGTTTGGGGGGGAGGCAGGGTGGTTTTTTCTTCTTCTCTAGTGTTTTTCTGTCTTGTATTTTCATTTCCATGCTTGTCCACTAAAATCCAGGCAGAAAAAAAAACTCTTAATCCAAGCAATCAGAGAGAAGAAAAGTCAGAAGGCATCCATCCAAGAGGCTCAAGGGACTTAGTGCAATTGCAATGACTTTGATTTTGTAGAACTTGAGAGTTTAAAAGAGTGTTCAATCTGGGATTTGGGTGTCCAGTTTCATGATGATGGTAATTTGAGACTGGCTGCAAATCGCATCTGCAATTGTGAAATCCCAGATGTTTGACATCCCAGCTGATTTCACAAAGATTGTGTAGAACTTGAGAGTTACAAAAGAGTGTTCAATCTGGGATTTGGGTGTCCAAGATCGTGATGATGGTAATTTGAGACTGGCTGCAAATTGCATCTGCAATTGTGAAATCCTGGATGTTTGACATCCCAGATGATTTTACAAATTACTCCCTCACATTTTGGGATGAGGACAAAACATTTGATCTATCTCACCATGCCCCAAACATTCACACACAATTTCTGCCATGGTGAGCTACACCTACCATTGTGTGCTTTGGGACAGCACAATCTCTACCAATGATCTCTGCTAAAAAACCAATTGCAATCTATGAACATTAATCAATGCCTACTCAAGCTGAAACTATTGTTCAATACTAGAGTTTAGGATTTAGAGTAAGCTTCTATTGGTCAATACTAGGGTTTAGGGTTTAGAACTGCTGTTGCAAAACTGTCAGCATGTTGATGGTGTGTGAAATCCACACATGACTGTTCTGTTCTCACTGTGGTCAGTCAGATTTCCTACTCCCAAAAGCTTTGAGAATAATTTCCAAGTTTCTGTTTGTAATGACTTTGCAGTAAGCAAGCAAGCAGGTGCAATCATACAAAGTTGCAGAGAGCTCTTTGAAAAAAACTTCCAGTTTTGTTTGTAAAGACTTGAAAGCTGCAGTCAAGTTATGTGTGAGGAATGATGGAATCCAAGTTTTCTGTTTCTTTCCGATTCTAGAACAGTCTCCGCTTGACTTGACTCGGCCAAGAATTTGATCAAGTCTAGCTGTGGCCTAAGCGAAGCTCCAGATCCAAGCTCTTGATCGGCAGCTGATGATGATGATGATGACGTTGGTGGTGATGGTGATGCTCAGAGGCTTGGACCAGAGTAAGCGATCTGCAGCTTGCATTGCCTGCTGCACCAGCAGCTGCTGCTGTAGAATCAGGGAAGAACTGATCTCGTGCTTGAGTGTCATGACTAGAGAAGCTCTGCTGTAGTGAAAGTGAGGAAGCTGCAGAGTTTGAGGAAATGGAAGTCTCTTGTGAAAGCAGCTCGAAAGAAGAAGACATATAGTGATCCGTGCATGGAGATGATATTGCAGCGGTAGTATTGTTATTATTATAATTACTGCCGCGATTTGCAAGAGACCCATGAGAGAAGAAGTCGACGAGCTGCGATGATGTGAGGAGAAGCTGCGGCGGATCATCGGAGCAGCTCGGAGCTGCTGGATCACGATGCAGCTTGTGCGGCCCTGCTGCACGTCTTCGCCGATCAGTTGTGAGTACGGGAGCCAGCAGCGGCTGATGGGCGAGAGCGGAGCTGGTTTCCCGCTGACCTGCATTTTTGTGGGCTGCGCGTTCGCGTCTGTGCACGTTCATATGGCCGCCCAAGGCTTGTGCTGTGCGGAACTTGCGGTGGCAGAAGCTGCAAGAGTAGGAAGAAGGTGGCCATTGCAGCTGCATCCCGCTGCTGCACAAATCCTCAGAGCCGAACGCGCCAACCTCCCAAGAGGCTGAGTCTGTCTCCATGATGTTGCAGCTTAAGATGGCAGCGTTCAGAATAATGCTCTTGCAACTGTTGATATCTTTAGAGTGCTTGATCTCCTTCTTGCTACCCAGATCTTGCAGGCTAGTTCTCGCAAGAGCTGTTTCCTGCAGCAGCCACCAGCTGGTTCTGTCACTTGCACTGCACGGGCCTGCTGCTGAGATCATTGAGCAGCTGCGAAGCTTTCTGTTGTTGTTGTTCCTGCTCCTGCACTAGCTTAGCTCGTCTTCAGAGCTGCTCTAGAATATGATCCAAGAACAAGAGTGAAGAAGGAGAAGAAGAAGACGCAGCTGAAGCTGCACATCGACACCTACCTTGTGGCGGTAATTGGGTTGTGAATCTTCTTCTTCATCAACGAGATCAAATGTCCCGGGAAGAATTCTTCTCGAGCTCCTCTTGAACCCCGCGATGATCTGAACGCTGCTCAAATCTTCAATGATGACGACCAATCTGGACTTGCAGCAGCCGGCTGGCTGCGCTACTAGTATTGTAGTTGCCGCGAGTCGACGCGTATCATGATACAAGCTTTACAACACTAATCACGATCATTCCAAGCTTCAGATTCATCTCGAATATTTCTTTGCAGTTCGAGAATATATATATCTATCTATCTATCTATCTATCTATCTTTCTTTCTTTCTTTCTTTCTTTCTTTCTTTCTTTCTTTCTTGTGCGTAAAGAGCAGATCCTGCAAAACCGACTGAAATCTCACACAGATTTCAACGTATGTATGTGGACTTGTGATTGAATCCCAGTATCTTCTTCTTTGTTTTCTTCTTCTTCTTCTTCTTCTTCTGATGATGATGATGATCAAGAGTTAGAACAGCAAGACTTTTAATAAGACAGTCTGCAAGAGTCCACCATCACTTGAGGCAGAACACAAAACCATTTTCTGCATGATTTCCCATCTCAATGTCATCATCATCTTCTTCTTCTGTTGATGATCAAGAGTAAGATGAATTCTAGCAAAATTTTAGACACTGATCTGATCTGATCAGACAACTCTCTTCTAACTTCCACCACTTTACAACAATGATTTTCCCATCATCTTCTTGTTCTTGTTATTTTTGTTTTTCTTTAGAAACAGCAAATATAGACAGTCTAAGATCAGAGTCCACGACTTCAGACCAAAACACCAGTTGTCATGATTCCTTGCAGCAGATGCAAGCTTCTTCCTCTCTGGAACAAAGGAAGCAGAACAGCAAAGTCCACAAGCCTCAACAGTTGTTCTGAATGGGGGTGGGCAGAAGGGCTGCTCGGACCCAGGGCCTTCCCAATTTGAGGGTCATAGCCTCGAGGGCTTAGACCCTTGAGGCTAGCCAGTAGCCTCAAGGGTGGTAGCTAGCCTTGCGGGCAGTAGACCCTAGACCCTTGAAGCTAGCAAATAGCCTCGAGGGCAGTAGCCCAAGGGTCTAGGCCAGCAAATCAGGGGAGGCCCTTGAGATCTCAGCGGGCCTTCCTGAGTGTAAAGCACAAAAAGTTTTTTATTCAAATGGCGGAAGGCCTCCATGTGATGAGTTGAAAAGTGTGTCTGTCCTCCAACTGGGGAATGGAAGGAGGTGCTTTCAAAAAAAAAAAAAAAAAAAAAAAAAAAACCCCTTGGTCCAGTGCTTTAGGGTTGTGATGTCACACATCTAGTATATAGCCAAATCTGGCTAAATCATCTATCTTATGGATGATCACCACTTCAGCTACTAATCACAAAATTGAGGGAGGAAAAAAAAAAAACCCTGATTTTGCTTGCACCCAGTATTTGGAAAATTATGATTTGAGCAGATCTTGAGGGACATGGCATTATAACAATCATCAAAATTGGAAAGCATGATGATGATGATGATGATGATGCGGATGATGATAAGTGGGTCATATACCTACTACCAACTACATAGTACTAGGGTAGCTGACCCTATTCTTGCACATTTAAGAACACGTTTTTAAATATGCAGTTCTGACCTGATACCCAAAGATTTCTTGTCCAAATTGTGTGTATGAAGTTTTCTATGTTGGTCACAAAACTGACTTTCTAGAATGTACAGATATGATAAGTTCTAGTGGGGCCTGTGCCATTGAGAGCACATATTGTATATGTTGTGCTCAACTGTTATATATACTGTAAATATAAGTAAGTATGTATGTTTGTGTGAAATTCAATTTCTTAGATATTTGATTTTTGGGTTTTTCTTGACTTTTCAAATACAAAAATTATTTAGAATTGCCTAACTCCTGCACCATAGGTCTGAAAATTGCAGACCCTGCTTGATGCACCCACCATACTCATTGAAGGCTTTAAAATAGATTCGAGAGTGCACCCTTAGTTTCCTCAAAATTTTAATCTTTCATTCTTACCAAATGTCCACTGACAAAAATACTCGAATTTTCAATAACTTCTGAATTGTGGGTCTAAAGTCTATACCAATGTTGCATGCCTATTTGAATTTTCAAAGAATTGATAGTTTCAGTTTTATTATTATTTTAGAATCAGAGAATCGTTGGTTCTGTTTCTTTGGAAGAAAATCAAAATCAAAGAAACATTGATCCTGGTTATTTCAAAAACCTTAAAGAACTTGAAATTTTCATGAAAGAACCAATAAAGAATTGTCAATTTTCTGTCCAATATTAATTTTCTCAATTTTTGACAATCGTGGTTATATACGAAATTGGGTCTTTAATTTTTTGAGAACCACAATTATGAATCCTATGAACCACCATGATAATTGTCAATGATTTGTTCATGTTTCTAATATCTACTCAACACTAGTTTAGACCAATGTTTAGACCAACACTTGTTGGGTGGGTATTTTTTTTAAATCAAAATCAATCAAGGTTTTAAGCCAATTCTCGCTTTAAAGATTGTTGCATATCACCTATGGTGAAACCATGTATGAAACATGACCTACAAGTTTTCACTAGAGTGAGAACCAACCCCCCAAAACTTGGCTCATACAAATTCTTTTTGAAACCTTTCTAGGGTATTAAAATAAAATGATGTCAAGAAAAAATTAGCACCACACAATAGCTACTTGTGCTTTGCACTTGGTCATGAAAATAAGGAATCCCCCCTCGTCTAGGGGCATTTTTTTAATAGTCTTTTGTGTTTATCTTTGGTGAGATCATTGTTCATTACATTGTTGTTTTGTGTTTTCTAATTTGCATTGTTACATTTTTTTCTTTATGCTTCTTCTTCTCTTTGTTTTTTCTCTTGTCATTTCTTGCAGGTTGTGACATCATTCTTGTTCATTGTCACTCTTGTGCATTGCATCCTACCCATCTCATTGCATTCCTACTCTTGTTCAACTTGTTGCACTCTTGGTCCTATTTGTCTTGTTGTGCTATTGTGTTTCTTAGTGTGTTCTTATTCTCATCTTCCTACTCAAGCCATCATTCTTCTATGCATTGAGGTATTTTTCTGATATTTTGCCTTTGCTTTTGCATTCCAATTCATTCCATCATCACTCTTATTCGTGTAGTTTGTGTAAAATGTTTTGTTCAAACATTTAGTTTTACATTTCTGTCCTTGAGTTGTGTTCCTTTCCAAAAAATAGTTTTGTTAAGAAATATTCCCTTAGTGGGAAAAACTAAACAAGAATATGTTTTGCTAAAATTGGTAGATTGCGTTTCCACAACAAGTTTTGATTTCTAGATGTCTAAGAAGACACATGATATATTTGTTCTTGTCATTAATTTTGGGATTTCATTGGCAACCTAAATAAGTGACTATTGGTTTATTTAAAGTAATAGAAACTATTGGTCAAGCCTTGGCCAACAATCTAACAAAAGTGCTTGATTAATATGGATTGGAAAAAAAACATTGCTTATGTGAAAAATGAAAGATCAAATAATTTGAATACCATGACAATTGTTTTAAAATCCATTATCAAGTGTGAAGTTTTAGGTTTGGATGAAATCTTTCAAAGTATTTATTTTGGCCGTGCTTTTTGTTTGCATTTTGATATGCTATAACTAACGAGAAAATTTACAAAAATCTCAAATTTATTTCAATCAAGTTTACACAACCAAATTTACAAAATGTATAAATTAGCTTTTAAAATTTAAGAAAGGTAGATAAGAATGGAACAAAGGTTGTGCAAATTTTAAACTTTGCTCAAGAAAACTAAATACTCTAATGAAAACAAGGTATTTTTTAATCTTTTACTACTTGAATTTTTTTTCCTTGAGTTTTATTTCAATTGTACTAGTTGGAAAATTTTATAACCTTAGATGTATAATTTTGATTATAGGTTTGCTAGCAAAATCATCACAATCTAAGAGACTTTATAATTCAAGAATGTTATTATCCATTGCTACATGAAACAAAATATTATCATAGTTAGTGAGAAAGTGCCACCTCTTTTTACTTAACACATTTAAAAAATGATTATGGATTATCATTCTCATGTTATGAGTGCTTGTGTTTTGAAGTAGTTTAATGGCCATTGGTTGTTTTTTCATGCACTAGAATCTACCATAACTATGTGCTTATAATCCAAGGAAGAAGTTCCAAAACCACTAGCCCAAGTCAATTTGATCAATGATCATTCTGACATTGCTTTTGAATTGGTTTTATTTGCTTCCAACCAAAAAGGAAGTTTGTGATGTTTTGAAATCTTTTTTTCTTTTTAAAAAATATGGAAAAAAATAATCTCACAACATGTTGTCTTTGATGTTGGACCTTAGGTTTTAAAACCTTTGTTTAATATTCTTTTTTTTACCATGAAAAAGATGTGATTATTGTTAGAGAATATTAATAAGAGATCCACATCTCTTGTGCTTTTGAAGTGTTATCATCATTTACATTTAATGGCAAAATTTGAAGTTGGATGTGCCAATCAAGTAATTGATGAAAATTGCAACCTAGGCCATTTTAATAGACTACTAGGACAAATGATTGAATGAAAGAACTTGTCACCAAAAAGTTGTTGATTTTTATTAAATAGATCCCAAAGAAATCAAATGTCCTTTTCAATGGTGGGGATGCATGGAACCATGTTCCCTGCTATTGATTTTCTAGCACACCAAATCCTAAGCATTTTAAGATCAGAAATTGAGACTAAAAGGATTTTCTCTTTAATGGGCATACTTATTACTCTAATGAAATGTTTACAATTGAACAATTTAGAAAAGTTGATTTTGTGAGAGAAATTTGACCAAATGATAGTAAAGTTGGTTGTAAATCACCTTTCAATTTGGTGGAGTTAATTGAAAAGATTTAAACTTAGAAAAGGAGTTTTTAAAGTTGGAACATTCATTCGAATGAGATTAAATTATGAACATATAAAATATTGGAAGCTATATATATAATTTATAATTTTATTTTATTTTCACTATTTGTTAGTTTTACCATTTTTGGTAAATTTTGTGAATTTTTTATTTTAAAAATTTCTGAAAACAATTGAAAATTTGATTACTAGTTTGTGAAAACTTGCCCTTTGAAAACTAGCTGAAATGTTTTATCCCAAATTTGTGAAATCCTACCTAATTCTCTTGAAGATGAAAGAAGAAGGGAAAAAAAAACTGAAGCAATTCTCACAAGCTTTCCTAAAAGTCAAACCCAACAATTCTCAGAAAAAAATTGAGAACCACCCAACACTGATATAAACATATTGAAAGCACCTGGTGCACCCGACTCATTGAAGACTTTGTAACAGTCTAAGAACCCAGCTCAGAGCAGGCTTGTGGTTTGGGAGATCTCAACCTGACAAAACAAACAAACTACATTCCTTTGTAACAGGGTGTGAAAATCTCTCTGGCTTACTACTAATTCATATAATTTGAGTGCAGCAATTTTGCACTTAACCCATGATTGAGCACTTCATTGCACACATCATTGCTCAACAAACCCCTATTAAGATACTCCCCTATTAACATTCTCCATCATGCACACTAAGACCCTATCATTGTGCACCTTACACCTAAGATTACTATTTCATTTACAAGAACCCAACTGCTGTTGCACAAAGCATAGGAAACACCAGTGTGCAACAGTAAGTTTTTGTGTGAAAGCATAAGGAAGAACAATGTGCCACCGTAAAGTATAATCAGGTGTGTGATAATAGGCGAATTGCAATGCATAGTCCCCTTTACCCTACTGCTACCTGGAGTGTTGTCATCATGTGCAGCAAGCAAGCAAGGTGCAGTAAGGTACTCTCTCTCTCTCTCTTCTTCTGACACAGGAATGGGTTCCTCTAGCTCTAGTAGACAATGTGCAGGAGCCTCACCTCATTGCAGCCATATTTCCTGGAATCCAAAAATGATGCAGCTCAGGACTGTTGACAAATTTGCAACAGAAAGTGTTCAAAGTTCAAACCCCTTCCCTTCTTTGACTCAGGGAGATCAGGAAGCATCATCCACTTCCTTTTGACAATTTGGAAGAAACTTCAAACTTCCAACCCTTCTTATGGGGGCGGGGGGGGGGTTCAAGAAGCATCATCCATTTCCTTTCGATCCTGATGACTCAGTTGTGAATGAACCTCAGCTGGCCCCTGGGTACACTAATGTTAGCTTTCCCAAGCTGGGTTGGATATTGCCCATCCTGGGAAAAGAGAGGTCCTCTTTTTAAGTCAGCAATGAAGTGGGTGGGCCGATGGCTAGGTAAGTACCAAGGACAATTGGTAGTTACAAATGAACTGTAATTGTACACATTGGGTTTCCACCAGTGTTGGGTGATTACCTAGTTTGGTGGTGTAGAACTAGAGATTCCTGTTCTAGTTAGTAAAAATGGAATCAGAACAAGGTCTGATTTTTGGAACCGGTTCTAGAATCAGAACTGAAATTTATTTGTTTCTAGAACCTGACCCAGAACCAGATCCTTGTTCCATTTATATGTGAAACCAAAATCGATAGTTTTGCGAAGAATGACAAATACCCAGGGCCAATCAGAGGTTAACTGGTAGTTAATCACTGTTTTTGGACGAGAACTGGGTCTGATTTTCATAATCCAAACTGAAATCATTCTAATTTTTTTTGGAACTAGAACCTGAGGTTCTATGTAAAAATCGAGAACCACCCAATACTGGTTTCCACAGGTCTTGGTAACCTATCCTGTAAAAAAGAGGTCCTGTAAGCAGGTAGCTTCATACATATGTAGGTAGGCAAGGTGGAAGGGCAATACTAGATGATTAGAAATGTAAACATTGTAATTTCATCCATTTTCTATAGGAAATTAATGTGTTGTTACAATGGCTTTCGACATGAGTGTTTGCGTGCCAGATCCAAGTGTGAAGGCTTACTGCTACTGTATGAAAAAGATATCCTTTTTGTTGTAATAACGCTACCAAGTTACTAATTGTATGTAGATGATTAGTACATAGATAAGGGCTAGTGGGTTTCCTTTATAAAAAACAGCAAATACAGCTGACCACCATTGTTAACTAGGGAGCTGGAACCCAATGAAAAAGTGTTTCCTGTTCACCCATCATCCATTCCTGTTAGTTGTGCTGATGACTGTTGTTGGTTCACTCTGGCCCTCTAGCATTGCTGCTACAACACTTCTGCTGTTAAGAATCAGTCATCAGACTGTTGTCAACAAAATTGTGTTGGCAACAACAAGAAGATGGCAATATGGTGTGACACTTGGATGACATATCTGCAGTTTGCAGGTTAGCAACAAATTCCTGATCCCAGCAACCACATATTCAACTTTTGCAGCAGAATCCAGTTTGGAACTAGCATTCTCAGAGCTTGAATAATTGAACAGATCATCCAGTACAGGAAATTTTTAAGCAAAATTTAAGATTAGTTTTTGGCCTCAAGCAACATCTCTTTAAATGCGAGCCAACAGTCAAGGTGCCCAGAGGCAGACCAGGTAGGTTGTTGAGTGTTCTGAGGAGTCTCAGTGACCCTTTCTCTTTTCTTTGGGTTTGGGTTGGTTCTGTTGCAATGCAAAAACAAAGTACCGTACCCCAAAGCGTCAGATCCGACAGTCAAGTGTCCAAATGCTAATTTTTTTAAGGACTGAATGATTTCAGCTTTCCATTTTTAGTTTCCAAACGTTTTGACAGAATTGCCTCTTCACTTCTACAGCATTAGTTTCTTTGAGTTTTTCAAGCTTGGCCACTCATTAAGCTTTAGGTTCTTCACATGTCAGGCTTTGTGCTACTCACATTGGTTAGTATCCCAACCAATCTTTTCTTCAACTTTCCATATTTAGATGAAATTCTTGAACAATGAAACTCTCTTGCATGTTATCTATCCAATCAGTTCAGGAATTTATTAGCCTTTGAAGCAAACAAATGAAAATTTATAAATGATGCCATATTTTATCGGAATTATAACAGACAAGGAGTCAAAAGGAGTTGATATCATTTTAGCTCACTGACAAAAAGCTCAATAGTAAAGGTCCCTATAATAAGCTCAACACTAAACTGCCCTCAGTATTGCAGTTCCTACTGACTAGTTAGTAGTGACATTGAAGTGCTCACTTCCAAAGGTGTTGACAATTGTCCAGGTTTGTAGTATAATTTTTTTACTTTAAAATAATTTCTGGAATATGGTCTCCATGCAATTGATGGTGTATGGCAATAGACAAAGTGACTTCACTTCCCTCTTCTGACTTTTGTTGAATATGATAACAACATCAACAGTTGGTTCTAGCCATCAAAAAACTCTTTTCCAATAGGAATTTTTAAATACTCAAATAGAAACTTATTCCCAAAAAAAAAATTATTTAAAATTTTCCTTAGATTTTTCTCCTTCTAGAAAGATTCCTTTCTCTACTCCACTCTCCTCTCATCAGCTCCAACCAAGGCTTTGGTCATTCATGTATCTCTGATCATGACCATAAATCGGATCTTGCCACTGAATCTCATTCGATAGAAGCAATAATCTGTGTTGCTGAATGATATTGAATGTTGCCAAACATAATGTTGTTTTTACAAAATAAATAAGGAATTTTTTTTTAAAATTCTAATTAAGTACTACTCTTCATATTTTTGTACCAGAACCCTAATAATATTAAGGTGGAAAGCACCCAAAACCATTAGTGGACCTTGAACCATGCTCTATTATAACCTCTCGAAATCATTCAAATCACCTTATGAATACAAGACTACAACCTCTCAAAATCATTCAAATAAGCTTATGAATATATGACTACAGTAATTGAGATTCTCAATTTAAGGTTATTTTAAAAAGTGATTTAAGATTAGAGTCCAACCCATTTCAAATATTTTCAAATCCAGTCCATTCTATGGTTTATTTTGGGCACATGTGACCTTCATTTCAGGATTTTCTATTTGACCATATTAAAGACCCTCTTTTGAGGATTTGAGATGCAACACCCACCATTCACAAGAGAGCCTACTGACAATCCCAGTCACAATTCTTTACAAATTCATCACTAATTTACAAGTTTAAAAATCAGCTTCAACTTGAGGTTGAGTTTCAAATCTTCTTTCTTCAAGCGAAAAAAGAATCCAAGTCACCATTCTTTACAAATTCATCACCAATTTTTTAAGGCAGCTTCAACTTGGGTTGAGTTTCAAATCTTCTTTCTTTAACGGAAAAATGAGTATTAAAAAAATGAAAAGTCTGATTTACTCAATATACTCATTATGATGGTTTTGGGTGCTTCTATCTAATTAGCTAATTTTATGCTTCAAAAGATTGAGGTTGATGAGGCCACTGACGTAGTACAAAATTGACTCCAACAGAGTACCACAGGAGCATGGAAGCTTAGAATAAGAGGGGCAATAATGAATATATCAGCCCTATTAAGTAAATGTAACTCTCAGTACTACTGATGAATAATAGTATTTCCTGCAGTTCCAACTCTCATCATGATCCAAAATTACAGTAATGAGTCACTGTTATAGACTAGATATCATTGCATAGGACGACACACTTTTTCCCAAGGTTGTTTTAACCCGTAAATGCCGGGCTCCTTTTGGAAGTCAATTCATAGTACAATTGGTCAGATTGTGAAAGTTTTATCTCCAACCTAGCTTCCGGATTTGAGCAAATCAAGAGTTCCGTTGTCAAATATACTTAATAGGTACTCAGGATTGTGCTCTCATGTTACTCCTCAACAATGAGCTGACAGTATAAGCAACATGGTATATATGGAGAGTGTACATGCTAATTATGGTTGAGGTTCTTATAAACATATCTAACTATCCTTTTTTATTATTTTTAGTTTAGGATCGATTACTTGGGTGGAAGAAGTGTTGTGATTTTAAGGGGATGTCTCCAGTTTCTGCAAGTCTAATTAGAAAATAGATCAAAACTGAAGTCAAAGATCTCATCCTATTTTGGTAACTTTTCCTACCAACATGGCCACCATACAAGCCCATTATTTGACGCATGATTGGAGCCTTACTTACCCTTTGACTAGAAGATGACCCAAAGATAGCTTTCTCTTCCCAACTTGTGAAGGTAACCAAATCAACATGGGAACAACAAAAAGCTCATTTTGGAAATTCCCCACTCCTGTAGGTCCTTTGGAGGCCCTTGAAAGATTGCAGTGCAATAAGTAAACATGATGTTCGGTATCTAGTCAACATCCAAATGTTTTTTCTGACTAGCTGCATTCTTCAATTCTTGTATATCAAATCACTAATATGTATACACCCATAGTTCATGCCTCTACCATTAGCCTAGGCCAAAAATGGCAAAGAACAATGGTAAGGCAAAAAAAAATTCTTGGAGCCAATGAGGTGATGCAGTATGCACCCAAGGGGCCCAATTGTTTTCCTTTTGGGTGAGGGAAGGGGTGGTCGATTTGTGTTGTTCTCAATATGTTCTCATCAAGTTCCCAATATGCTCCCCAACATGGTCCCAATATATCCTCACTTTATCCAATATTATTTGTTCTAAATTCTATTCTTGTAACCTTTCTAACTAGCCCAAAGGAAGATATTAAAACCTATCTATTGTGCAAAGCTTTATTTTATTTTATTTTTGTGACAAGCCAATAAAAAAAGCCCATGACAAAAGAAAAAAATTGAACTTTTTGAGGTCCCCACAACTAATTAATATGAGGCATAATATATATTAAAAAGCCTCTTCAAAGAGGATAAAATTTGGGTTATGAATTATTGGGTGCTCCTTTGTAGAATGTGCATACAATGAACCAATGTGCATCAATTATCACTTTTTTGTAAAGCTTGTGAGGTGAAAGGTTATGCAAGTTTACTCTCTATTTAAAAACTAGTGCTAGAAGGTATCAAAAAAGAAATGAAAACTAACAAGGGTTTTGAACTGGTTGTTACCTTGAAGACTTGTAAGCATCACCCTTCATGATACCTTATATGAAACTTGGCTTGTACATTTTCACTAAAGCGAAGAATCGACCCCATGAAAACTAACCCTTATGACAAAAACATTGAGTCCTTATTAAGGTGTTAAATAGAAAATGGTCAAGGTTTCAAGTTAGAGTTAGGAAAAAAAAGTAAGGATTCAAGGTGTAGAATGTAGCGGCACCATGCACCACACAATGATTGTTTTTGCTTTGTGCTTCTTCATAAGACAAAAAGCCCTCATTCATATTGAGGCTTTACCTTGTGTTTTGTGAGCATTGCATTGTTGTTTTATAATTTGCATTGTTGCATTACATGTCTCTTCTCTTCTCCTCCCTTTTTTCTCCTCTTTGAATTTTTTTTTTTTTCTTGACATTTCTTACAAGTTGTGAATTGTGGCATTGTGGCATTGTGGCACCACTCCAACTCATCATCACCATTGCCACTAGTCATCATTATTCCTCTTCATCATCACCATTGTTTTTAGTACTCATCATTCTTATTCATCATCACCATCATTCCTAACCATGGTTGCTCTTGTTCATCTCACTCCTATTCATCCACTTGTTCATCCTACTTGTCATCACTCCTATTAATCCTCATGTTTGTCTTTCTACTCGTCATTGTTCTTCTTTGTCCTCATACTCATCACACTCCTATTCATCCTCTTGTTGTTCATTGTTCCTACTTGTCCTCCTTATCAATTTGTCACATCCTCCTCTTCAAGTTACATTTTTTATTTCTAACTTTTGACCTTCCATTCTTACTCATCCATTTCAAATTGGTACTCCTTCTCCCTTTCTTATTTTTTCAAGTTTGGGAGAAGGAATTTCAATGATTGCTTTGAAATTTCAAATTTTTTCAAGCTTCAAGGTAAGTTTGTATTTTTTTTCCTTTGTTTATTTGTTTGTTTGTGTTTTGTTGGTGATATGAAGTTAGTTTTTGTTGCATATGTTTTGAATGTTAATCATTTGAACACATTTGTTGTTTGTTGTGTGCATAGGAATTATTTGAAAATTGCATTTTTTTTTTCATTGCATTGTTTTTTGGTATGATGAATAGAGGAAAGAAAAGTGAATTATATTGCCATTGTAAATGTGTGCAAAATTTTTGATTTGATTTTCATTGCTTAAATAATTTAAATTTTAAAATATTATTAAAAAAACTATTATTTTGGCAAAACGCACTTGTTTTTATTTCCCCAGGTTGCCCTCTTATGTAATTTTCTTGTGAAAAAATGATGTAGTCATTTTGAAAAATGAAAACATAATAATGATTGAAAGTGAAAATTAAATCTATTTCAATGACACAACTATAAAGGAAGAAATTATGAAAGCATCAAAAACTAATCCAAAAATTCAAACCAAAAACAACATAATATAAATGAATCTTCAAAAATTATGTGTTCAAAGCAAACTATGATGTTTTGAGCTACATCACTACAGCTAAGGAAATCATGTAGGCATTTTAAGCACATCCCATGACCATTGTTCAATCGTTGGAATTTCATTGCTTATATCAGGTGCACAAGCCCATTTTGTAATTCTACCAATACTATATGTTGTCTTCCAGCTACTTGCTTCAAATCAACCAATAAATGTTACATGAACATACTGTTTTCAGTGGTTTCCAAAACTAGTTTGAAAATGACATTACAAATATTCTTCACAAGATCTTCAATCTTCTAAGGAACTAAACTTGATCCTAGTGTCTATTGCGAACAAGGCATGAAAATTGGGCAAAGACTGAGCATCCTATTTAACCCACTATTCAAAGTTCCACTCAATGAGCCGCAATAATGTGCAATTGTTCCTTTTACTAGATCAGGGTGAAGGAGCATTAATACTTTAATTTGATGTTTCAAAAAGGTGAAAATTGCATATCCATAATTGTCCTCTAGAAAAATCACACAATTGTTTGGGAAATCCTTTGCATGAAAAACAATGTTAACAACAAATTGTTTGTGATTCCTATTTGGGACAAACCTCCAATTCTTTCTTAAACTTTAATACCAATAATGCAACAAAACATCCGCCAATAGCTAGTGAATGCACCAATCCACCCATCTTTTAGAGAATCGTGACTTTGACACTTTCAATGTCACTTTCAAGTTTGCATGGTAGCTTAAAATGGCAACGTTAGTATCATGGCTAACGAATGGGAGATTTCAATTCCCCATCACCCTCATTTTGCATTTTGGCACCCACTCTGAAATAACATATGACCAAAATGATTAAGCATTTGGAATCGTTTCCATAAGTTTTGGTAACTCCTCCTTCACGAACTCCAGAAGAGTTTTTCCATTGGGCTACACTATATCTTGCATGATACGCCCCATATTCTTTAAGACCTTTGCCCAAACTACCACATCCTTGATTTTAATGCACATTTGCTTCTACCAAGCTCTTCTTACATGCCAAAGGCACAAAAATATCTTTATGTTTGGCCATACTTTCTTGTAATCAAATAAGGCACTAGAAACACAATACATTAATCTTCGAAACATAGGCAATCATCTCAAATAGATTGTGTTTAGTTTGCAAAGGTCATTGTGCGCACACCACTTTAAGTCCACCCAAGTTTCGACTAGAAATGCACGATATAATCCACTAAAATTCACACAAAACATAAATCATTATAACGTAGTTTGACCACTAAAATGTAATTCAACCATTAAAACCAACTCAAAACATAAACCATTGAAGGAATTTAAAGTTTGGGACTGCATAATAAAACAATTTCTAGAACATGAAACATATCCATGTCCAAGTCACTTCGAAACATAACCCATTGAAACTTAGTTTGAACATTGAACCCCACTCGAAACATAAACCACTAAAACCTAGTTTGACCAAACCACTGAAACATAGTTCAACCAATAAAACTAACTCAAAACATAAACGATTGAAATAATTTAAAGTTTGGGATCGTAAAATGAAACAATCTTCAAAACATGAAGCATATCCATGTCTAGGTCACTTGAAACATAACCCATTAAAACCTAATTCGACCACTAAACCCCACTCGAAACATAAACCATCAAAACCTAATTTGACCAAGGAAACCCACTTGAAACATAAACCATTGAAACGTAATTCAGCCACTAAAACCCACTTGAAACACAAACCATTGAAGGAATTTAACATTAGGGAATGCAGAATGAAATAATCTCCAAAACATGAAACATATCCATGTCCAAATTATTTCGAAACATTAAAAACTCTCCTTTTAAAACATAGATTCAAATCAAATATTGTGCACCTAGGTTATATGGAATGATAATAGAATTATAATGTTACCTTAGACTTTTGATTTCCACATCAGCATCATCAACGATGAAGGCATTTAGTTTCCAATTTGGTTTTGATTCTTACATTTTGATTAATAACATCCATCCATATAGACATGTTGTTTTACTTACTTTGAGATGTGATTATGTACACAACCAGACAGTCGTTCCTCCATTTGTCAAACACCATTAATGTGTACAATGGAAACTACTATGAACATAAGCAACTTTCAACATGTGTCAACGTATAACGATCTTGTTTCAGTATGTTTTAGAGGTTTCTTAGGTTTTGCAACATAAGTTACAAGGAGAGAGTTTACCTTGTTTTCATTTGTTCCAAAGGTAACATTGATTGCAATCATGAAACAAAAACCTTTGGAAGCAACACATTGAAACATATTAAATCCTTCAGAACATAATTAAAATGGAATATTCACCCAAACATAATTCTCAAAAACATAAAACTTGTCAATACATTAAGAAAATCATAAAGACAAACCAAATGTCAAAACATAGTAAATTCATAAGCACTCATGAAACTAAAACCAAAACCTAAACCTAAACTCTGAGATTTCTTGAATAAATTTGTAGTGTTATGAAGCAATGCAAAATATAATATGTGCCCTTAAAAAATAATGTATGCTTTGCATTCAAACTATCTAAAATAAATGAACTAATTGAAACATAGTCCTAGAAACATATGATAGAAACATAATTTCAAAATATCAATGGAAGCTTAAGCAAAATATGTCACCAACATTGTTTGATCATGTATCCAAGACAACATTTCATAATCTATCATCTTTCGTCAAAGATAGACATATAAAGGTGATTAAAATGTTTCGCGATATAATGGCCATCACCGAATGCCAGTTACACGTTGAAACAAATTCCCTTGAGTCAAGACCATGTTGAAAACATGAAAAACAAGTTTCAATAACTTGAAATAAAAAAGAAATACTAGATACAACAACATTTTATTTTGTAGTGTGGGTTTTGAAACCAAATAATGATATTTCACATTTTTTAAAATCTATTTTACATGTTTTTTCCTCAATGGGGCATTTGTTGTTTTTGAATTTACTTTATGTCCCCATTTTCTTGGGGTGCTACTTGGGATATCTTTTGTATAGTTCTACTTTTCGTGTCCTCTACAAATGGTCATTTCTGTACACTATTCCTAGTCTTTTCATCTCCAGGTGGGTTCTTCAACATTTATTCACTAATGCTACCCGCCCCCATATCCTGCGATATAGAGTTTATTTTCCTTGATGTTACTTCCGAAACAATAACAATATCATCATTAGAATCAAATTTTCATCTAGGGTGATAAGGAGGCATGCAACCTAGGCTTGGGTGAGTTAGCTCCTATTATAACACTTTTAACACTTTCATTTTGAAGGTGCTTCACTTGAAGTGCCTTTTAACCAATATGCAAGAAAGAAAATGAAAAAAATTTAGAAACAACCCAAGAATGTAAAACATAGAAGAAGTAGAACCAATGAAAATGTGACACATGTTAAAAGTAAAAGACATGAAACATAGAAACCTGCAAATAGATTATTTAATTTTTGGATGAATGTCTTTTGAATGGATGGAATTAATGAAACATATAGACACAAAAATATGTAGCCCTAGAAACAAATAATAGACCTTAATATACATAAGAAACGATCAACTAAAACATCCCCTTGACTTGAAAGATCAACTTGATATAGAATCAAACACTTGATACAGAAACATGGATACTGGACATGGCTTTGATCCGGAATGTATCCCATGATGTTAAACATGGCCATACTTCTGAAACATGACACAAAAACATAGACTTTATACTGGAACATGATAAAAACATAAACTTGAAACATGTAGTCTATTAAAATCTATAAACACGGAAGCCACAAACCCCATTGAAACATAGAAATCTAGATAGACACATTATGCTCTGGTCCCAAAGGTTGAACCATGTGAAAGTAGAATATAATGTTAGAACAACTTTGATATAGATGTGAGAATATGGTGGTAGCAAGTTTTAGGACTCATTTCCACACTAGGACAATGTTCCTATCACCACACTTATCTAGGTACTGACTAAATTATTCTACAACTAGGTATCCACATTCCCATGTTCCATTATGTGGAGGCATGTAAAATTGGCCTGATGCCAATAACCGCCCACTTGTTAGAATTGTGCAATATGTTTTTCACGTAAGACCACCCAAGCACTACACATTTAACAAATTGATTTACTTTCCAAGTGTTGTGATATCCATGAATATGATCAAAGTGTAATGTGTGGTGGCACTCTAAAATGAAAGAAGATTAATGGTTCGATTCATTGTATGGAAACACCAAAGTGTATTCCAACCCGTTTGTATTATGGAGGTTTTTAACAGCCCACTAAGCAATCTTTTCTCTTGTATTTCCTTCATCTATGCGCATAAGATCCAATACTGACATAGTCCAGTTGTGTACAATATAGTAGTGTTTTCGAATAACATGTTTTTCCAACTATGAAATAAATTGTAAATAAAAGTCCAGCATTGTGCCTCGTAGTTCCCCTTGTTGATATAATAATGCTTTGAAATCATCGTCCTCTAGCCAAAGATGAATCTCCCTCTTTATATCACCCCCAAGGAATAACACATAGTCACAAAGCTCATCCTCAATAGACATTTTAGCCCTGTAGATAGGTGTATATCAATTAGCACTTGGGTCAATATTTATTTACTTTCATGTTTTAGTATGTATCCAAATCATCTAAAATATCTAAAATTTCCTTATATTTAAAATAAAGGATATATGTTTATGTCTATCTTTATTTTTACGTTTCCATGTTCAAGTACAAAAACAATGATACCTTGAATCTTGAAAGCTCAAGTAACCTAAAAAAACACAAAAATATTATCAAGAAATGTACTTTAAAAAAAATGGAGAAAGACTTAGTTGAGTTAGGAACTTGTTGTTTGGCTTTCGCAAAGCAAATAAGTTGTTGGTCATTTTTAGGTGTAGCTTTCAACACAATATAAAGTTCTTATTCTGAAGGTGGAAATGAAACTTCATTATTAGAATTTGAAGAATCTTTTATGATTGAAGTTGTTTTTTTCGACTTCTTTGCTTGTAGCTTTAGCAATAGCCTTTGTTCTCCTAGGTTTTGTTTCCAATTCTTTCTACTTTTGTGTTTGAGATTTCTTTGTTGCAACATTTATATCCTTTGATATGTTCCTGATAGCTTGATCAAATGTTTCAAAACTCAAGGTACCTTCATTGTGTCCTTGTTGAAGAATGTGAAGCATAGCCTTCATTGGCATCATTGGATTCACTATTGGATCAATGGTCGTATTCTCATCAACAAATGCGTTTCACCATGGTATACTCCCATGTATCCCTTTGGAGGTGAGACACCAACTTAATGGGGCTATGATGGCACTGATGGCATGCAATCTTATTTGATTCCCAAGTTCATTTTTGAAACATAATCACCATGATGTTCTACCCAAACATAACCTAGATCATGTATCGCTAAAACTTGATCAACTAGTGGAGAAGAGGAATTGATTGTCTAACTTGCTTTGACATCCATTTCCTAGACTAGGGCAAAGTCTACATTTACATCCAAAACATGGAAATCATTTAATGCATCTATGGTTGCGGCCTCAACGTAACCTTCAGCTTCTTAAGGATAGTTCTTTGAAACATGATCAAGTTCATCTTCACTTGAAACATGAGTCGAAATTGTGTTTGGGTCCAACTCAAAATCAATAGGAACTGATGCACCAAATTGTTTGAATTTGTCCTTCTGGTGTTAAAATCTTAGGGGGTTTCATTCACATTTGTAATTAGGTCCTCTAAAACATGGACAACATCCATTTCTTGGAAAATCAAAACATGAACTTGGATATCCGAAATGTGGATATTCGAAATTTGAATATTTGAAACATGGATATTTGAAACATGACCTTTTGGAAGTTTAATATCCAAAATGTGAACTTCTGAAACTTGGACCTCCGAAGTTTCGATGTTTGAAACTTGAAATTCGAATCTTAAAGTTTCAAAACTTGAACTTCCGAGACTTGAGGTTTGAAGGTTGAACTTTTGAAACATTGTTAATGATCCCTGAAACTTGAAGTGTGATTTTTGAAACATGAAGATTCATAGGTGAAACCTACTTCAAGGTATTCGCATCTACGATATTCACATCTATTTTCACATCCTCTAGGCAAAGCTCGATTTCAAATGTTTTTGTGATGTGAGCTTCCTAGTTTTTTGCATGCTCTTTGTTTGAACTCTCTTATCCATTTCTTTCATGGACTTGGATGCCTTAGCCGGTGGCTGTGAAATCGGACAATGTTTCCAAGCGTAAAATTATTGAAGCACTTTCAATTGTGAGCTAAGTTGGGAACACGGAAACAAGTCTTTATTTTACCACCTTGTCCAGGGCAAGTGTAGCTTCGTGGGGGAGACTAGTTGAAGCATCTGAAACTTGTGGCACACCCCAATGCACATTTGTCAATCCCATGTCTATGTCCTCACGACATCGAAGATATTTCCTTATGTCTAGAAATGAAGCTTCCCCTTGTTCCTCATTTGTTTGTTCCAAATTTCTTGGAACAATGCAATATCCTCACACACCATATTCTCTACTACCCTAATCTATACAATAGCAAAAAATAATGACATTTCAAATAAATTATCCAATGGTGACATGAACCTTTGGTACATAACCTTTATATCCTCGTCACAAACACCCTCTTGAATTTATTGTCCTTAAAATAGAACATGACCATCATGCTTTAAAATATTGATAGCTTTCCACCAAGCTAAATGATATTCCCCCATCTTCATCTTTCTAGTGGATGTGCTATTAGCACCTTGGAGTGGGTAGGAACAACCAGCATCATTATTTAGTGAGTGTTAAAAAAAGTCTTTACTAACTAAACTTCCCAAAGAACATTCTTGAAATGTGTTTTCTTTTGTATAAAGTTACCTATAATTATTTCAACCTCCTCGAAAGAATGTGACTAGGGGAGCTCATGCCTCTCTGTCACAAGTAAACATTTATCATTATTGACAATATGCCATAAAGGATTCCAATCTCACTTTATAGCTTCAATTTGTTTTACATTTGGCCATATCAAATTCCTTGAAGCATTTAGCAACAAAGCCAAGCCTTTGCTATCTTATATATTAAAGCAACAATGGTGTCTATTTGTCTGTCTGTCTGTCCGGGCAATGCCTGGAAAATTCTTGGAACTTCCCCAGATGTAACTGACTCCAGAGAAAAAAGAAATCAGGGGCAGTCTAATTTTTTGAAGCAAAAGATTTGGTAGACCAGAAAAAAAATATTTAGGCCTTGGACAGCCCAAAATCTTTTTTTTTTTTTT